>Ga0247733_1000089_pt1 | contig 146006 bp, 142 predicted proteins | sample UWRJL043104R2_FD_180932 | JGI IMG/M metagenome (GOLD analysis project Ga0247733, IMG submission 180932) | Plant litter microbial communities from Arlington Agricultural Research Station in Wisconsin, United States - UWRJ-L043-104R-2 | ecosystem: Environmental > Terrestrial > Plant litter >... | reverse complement strand
GGGCGTGTGGGATTGGAGGTGCGTTAGGATGAGGAGGATTGTACAGATGTCAATGTTATCGGGATGGGACCAGGTGGACTTCATACCCAGTATCTAATACAATCAAGGTTGTTTGCGACTCGCATCTAGGAGAGAGAGTATCCAAAAAATGGAGACTTCCGCAGGGCTGGGTTGTCGTAATGGTCGGAGAAAATGAAGGGTGTTGGTGCATGGCTTTCTGAGTTGACGATTCCAAAGTGTGAAAACAGTGTCTCGTGGTGATGATTATCTCTCCTCTCTGTAGGTCGCTTGCAACGTACCTGTCTCCTGGTCGTGGTAGTTGGACGGCATGTACTTTCCATCGGGACAGGTATAAACGCCGAGTCTTCAAGCCGTTTTGTTTTCTTCACACATTGTGCTCTGGCTGGGTGGTAGGTACTAAAAGGACCATGGAGTGGCTGACATGGAGAGGTGGTGCGTGGGCGTTCTTGAGACGAAAACTCGATCTACGATAGAACTGGCGTTTCTTCACACTGAACCGTCTACCTGCTCTCGCGCGGATACTCAAGGTGGCATATGTACCACATGGGGGAGGGCGTGCTGGAGTGGGCTAAAGCTAACGCCTTGTCGTTACACGTGGTGAAATCGCGCGGCAAGTGTGGTCACAACCTTCACATAATTGTACTCGCTTGCAGTCTAGATGTTTATCACCATCGACCGTCCGAAATCTTCGTACAAGCGGTAGCTGGGTTACGGTTGATGTGTAGCGACCCATTGAGGTTGTGATGGCGCTGCAATTGTGCTTCAGGCACTTTCTGTTTGACGAACTTTCACATTATGTACTTCCATCTATGCGTATATACATGCTACATATGAACATCTTCCATCATTCCCAACGTCCGCCTAGTTCCCCAGCCCAAAGCAGTTCGCATAATACGTGACTGTGGCGGGCCAATCGGAGAACATGGCCATGATGCCCACCTGCTGCACCAACACATCCAACACCTTGTACATATCCCCGTCGTTGTTGATCGACTTGGCAACATACTGGTAATAGTAGTCGCCGCCCTTGTTCAACCACCCAGAGCGCTCAAAGCTCCACGCAACAATCTTCAGACCGGCCTTCTTAGCCGCGATGGCGTATTCCGAAGGGATGATCTTGCCAGCGGCGTCGAGCTTCGTAAGAGCGAAGAAAGCGGGCGCGACGATCTTGACGCCCTTCTTGGCGAGGTCGGGGAGGCTGGCGGTAGCGTTGGCGTAGCCGGCTTCGGTGTCGACGCGCTCGTCGAGGTAGACGGCTTGCTTGCCGAACTTGGGCTCGTTCTTGATCCAGTAGAAGATGTCGTCCGGGAGGAAGGACTGCGGCCAGACGCGCTTGGCATCGACGCCCTTCTTCTTAAAGGCATTGACCAGGTCCTGCGCGTACTGCTGCTGAGTGTAGCCGTTGAATGGCATCTTGACCTCGGGTGTCTTTAGCTCGGGCGTGAACTTCAGACCCCAGCCGTTGACGATGTCGATATACTCGTTGAGAGTCATGACCGTACCGCAGGTGGCGTACAAGTCGGTGCGGAAGTACGGAGTGCCGTCCATGTATTGCTCAACGGTGGTGGCGTTTGGGTTGAAACCGTCCATCTTTCCGCAGAGCGACTTGAACTCTGCCTGGGTGATGTCCGAAGTGCAGCACTTCGCCGTAGCCGGTTTACCGCCCGAAGCAGGTGTAAAAGGCGTGGTGCACTTCGACGCAAGGTCTGTTCGGTTGAGGATGTTGGTCGTGGTGTGGAGGTCGCATTGCGCGTGACGGCACACGAGCTGTTTGTCCTTGGTGAATGCGACGTCGCACTCGAGGACACCCGCACCCTGTCTGCGGGCAGCAGTGAGGCCTTCGACAGAGTGCTCGGGGAACAGCAGAGCAGCGCCGCGATGCGAAAAGACAAAGTCGGACGTCTTGAACGGCCCTTCCGAACACTTCTGCAACTTCTCCTTCAACGGGCCCTCGTCCATATTATTTATGAGATAATAAGGACGATCCCCGACCTGAATGTTGAGCTTGGATTTGCCATGGTTTCCACTGTAGCCATAGTCGGGAACAGCAGCGGCAGAGGTCAGGCCGAGGAGCAGTGCCGAAGCAAAGAATGAAGGCATCGCGAACAATTGAGAAGGGCGATTCGCTCAAAGATCCCAGGAACCGAGAGAAGGTATTCCTGCAGCGCGTTCTGCATTGTCCAGGGCCAATGTGCCTCTTTAACCTGGGCGTGACCTTCCTAGCTTCGCTATAGCTTCGCTAGCTGCCCGGAGTTCACGACCATCAAGGCATCAAAGCTCCTGCACGTGGAGCGGCAGCACGGGAATGAGCTCTTGGACGCACGCATGGAGTTGACATCGTGCATGGGTAAAGAGATGGGTTCAATGACTTCCGGGATGCGGTTAGCTTGCCGAGATGCCAAGTGATGTCTCTAGCACGTTGCCGAATGGCAGGCCAGAGGCCTTCGATAAGGGGCCGGCGTCGTACTGATGGACCCGCTTGGGTGCGTAGTTCGAACATGCGGGAACCTGTGTACAGGTTCTCGGAAATGACCGTCGTCGATTTGAAGCCATCCTCGGCAAACATTCCGCGCGACTCTTCCGCATACAATGCAGTGCTCCATACTAACGGTATTCAGTTCGATCCGTCCGATCGGAAAGAAGAGATCAACTCCATTGTTAGGAAACAGAGACGTCTGGGTATTGCGTGAACGTCTCCGATCTCATGTCATGTGAGTGCGCGTTGGCCTCAAGGCGTCCATCGCGATCCGTGTCATGCAGGGCGGCTCGGACGAGTGCTAGCCACGGCAAGTCGCGCAATATCGATGACTTTAGCCAGTGTATTTGTTCGTCTTTCTCAACCGGAGACTATGCGCGCGACGCCCGTAGTTGAACGCGCTCGAGATATGAGAGCGTAGGACAGTCTGCAACGATTCACACCTAAGAAAGGCTGTCGTCGCTCGAAAGGTGCCAGAAGATCAGTATTCTCCAATCATTGACTTCGGCATATGTTCTGAGAACGGCCCAGACTTCAAAAGAAACCCCCACGTAGCGGTGTTCGACCAAGTAGAGTACTGATCCGCGACATCTCTGGGGCCTGCGTCCATATTAGCACTTCCAACAGATTTAAAATTAAACAATCATGGTGCTCGAAGGTGATAGCTTGGGATGGACGGTGTACGAGTCCAACGTGGAAGTGTCAGGCAACGCAAAACGCTAGGCCATAGATGGTATAGTACCATTCCGCGCCCTCCCCAGCCTTCTTGAGTAACTGACAGCTTGCTGAACTTGACGCCAGTGACACTTTGTCCCAACATTCTTTCCTCCGACTTCTTACGATCTTTCCTCCCACTCTAACGTTCTTTTCTTTCCTCCTACTTCTTACCGCTACTCTCCATCCCAGCCGCGAGGGCCTGGACACATTCATCGACAAGTGAGGCTCACATCACGCCCACCTTGCGGGCTACCGAGCGCCATCTGAAGCGATACGAGCCATGGATGACCCAGAAGACATTAGCAGCATCCGGAAGAAAGCCCCCCACAATCGCTATGTCTGGTCCGTCAAGAGTACTTTCAAGACCAAATACGGGTCGCCACAGCTTTGCGACACGTGCAATTCGATGTTCTCGCCAAAAAAAGGTGGAACACATCATCATGCCGATCGACAAGCTGTCAAAAAGTCGGCCTTGTCTGGATGCTATATCTGCAATACGATATACCCCTGGGGAGATAATGTATATGAATATGGGCGTGTAACACCCTTTGAGCTTAGGTGCTTTTTGCTCCGCTTTAGTTACTACAGCCAAGGGCATAGTATAGTCACAAATGTTTTTCTGGGTACTCCTCAGAACGGTAAGCGTAACCTCTACCCCAAAGCTTGCCTTTATGGGAGATTCGCGAAGCGGAGGCCGTTGAAGAGAGGAATACCGCAAGACCCTCTATCCTCAGCTACAGTCCTCAAGCGCAATGAGCGGGATAGCTAACCAAAACAAAGACATGACACATACGCGCCCCGTAACACGACTTCCTGCATCCATGAAGTCGTCGAGAATCTTTCGGCAAGCACGCCACTGGATCCAAGATTGCGAGCGCCATCATCAATCCTGCCAAAAGTACGAAGCTAGTGCACCGCTACCGACCCGACTCGTTGCTGTTCGCCGAACTTTGAAAGGCTTGTCGGCTCGCTTGTGCAACAGTCAGTCGCTCCCGAGTGGTGCGAAGTATATAACACTCAGCCATTGCTGGGGCACCGCCAAATTCCTGACGTTGAGAGAAGACAACAAAGACGCATTCCAAAAGTCGATACCTATCAGAAACCTTACCAGAACATTCCAAGATGCTCTTTACGCTACCATGAAGTTGGGGTTTACATACATATGGATCGACAGTCTCTGCATCATACAAGATTCTCCGAACCTGGTGGACTGGAAACACGAAGCCGAGAGGATGTGTAATGTATACAAAAACGCGGTGTGCAATCTAGCAGCTTTGGCGGCCCCGAATGGCGAATCGGGGCTGTTCACCCGTCAAGATCGGGAACATTGCTTTCCTATCGGTGTTCGAGTGAACGGTTCAAATATACATGGTTTAGCGTCCTCTGACGTTAATTACGCATACATTCAAGATTATGCGTACTTGCAGATGCAGGCCTCAGGACCTTTGACTAATCGAGCGTGGGTGTTCCAAGAACAACTTCTGGTACGAAGAGATCTAGCAGTGCTACGGATTTCTACAATGAATTTGCTGAGTCGTGCTAGGCAAAACGTACGCTGGTTTTTGGGGCAAGCCAAGCTTTCTGGCAATGTAGCCGAGTCGTGGGGAGCGAGGTGTGGCCGAACGGCATGGCTGCAGATAGGGAGAATCCCGAGGGCATGTATTTTGACGGTAGCAAGTTCACGATCGGCTGTCACGATAGGGATTCATTATATCTGGAGTGGTTGCGTCTCATGAACGAATACTCCCGCCGACAATTGTCTCACTCTTCGGATCGTCTCCAAGCGATCCAGGGCATTGCCACCGAGTTTCAGCACAGGCTCAAAGACAACTACTTGGCCGGATTGTGGGAAGGAGATCTAGTGCGATCACTGGTGTGGAGAACCTTCTACGAGGATGAGTCAGTGCCTGATTATTCACGAGCGCCCAGCTGGTCATGGGCATCTTTAGATTCTGGGATATTTTGGGAAGATGACATCATATCATCCCGAGATATTGACCCGCTGTGCATGGTTGTATCAACAACGTCGGACTTGCGCATCGAGATTTCGGGGCTGCTTTGCGAGGTTGACCTCGCGCTGTTGGAATTCGCCTCCCCAAATGATTATATGGACGACGTTACCACAAGTCTTGTCGACGGCCAACTTCGATACACCTTTGATATGGACGGCTGGCGCCTAGGCTCGTTGCGTCGCGTCAGTACCGACGACACAACCTCATCTGGTAAACCAAGTGGCTTCGAGATAGCGAGAGGCAAACCACGTGTTGAGGAGCTCAAAATATTGATCAAGGGAGCCTTCCTGCTACACATGTACTGTCGTTTGCCCGGCAGTATCGTAGGGCTAGTGCTTATGCCTGAAATAGGCATGGGTAAAGGGACGTTTCGTCGCATTGGCATGTTTCGAGTTTCACAGCAGCGAGAGAAGCTTAGTACCATGGAAGAAGACGCAATCATGCTGGATCAGTATACCAATTTTGTTCGAGCTCAGGCGCATACCATAGGCCCGGAGTTTTATGTGCGTCAGGAGCAGGGAGGCGATTGTACTGTTCACTTAGTATAATTTTTCTACAGCAGTCCTTGACGAGATGCACCTCATTATCATTCAGAATATGGCATACCGAGTAGGGAACCCCAAATTCATTACTACGTGTCGAACAAAGCCCGAAATTACTAAGCAGTGAACTGAACCTCATTCAAACGTGACGAAAGCCTCCCAAATACCTGTACCCACATCCGCGCAAAAATGCTAGACAAAACGCCGATAAAACCACACCCCGCATCGCGATCCGACACAACCCAAGCTATGCTGCAAGACACCAAATACCGACCAATTCAACTGCGCTTTGCAGACTCTGTACCGCATCAAACACCCACACTTCGAACCTCTTCCTCCAAATGCACCCCCAGCACCCACGCACAACACATGCCCACCATATACTTGGCCTCCTCGACCTCCATGCCCAACGTCTGATCCGTCCCATTCCACTTGATCCCCACAATAGTCCCCGCGCCCTCACCCTTCCAATCCACCACCACAAACAACGTCGCAATCTTCATGCCCGTCCAGCTCCGATGGAAATGCACCTTCAACTTGCCACTGTTGTCGGGTCCTTCGCTGTAAATGAACCATTTGTCGTCCATGTCGGTGGGCAGGTACCCCATGACCAGGCTGTAGACCTGCGCGGGCGGAAGGAAGACTTTCCAGGGAACAGTGCGGATGTAGGGGGAGGCGGGGAAGGGAGTAGTGCGCATGTCGGCAGCGAGGACTCGCGTGGTGCTAATTGTGAGGAGGCGTGGGGGTTTGGCGGGGGAGGTGAGTTGTTGGATGGAGGCGGTTAAGGGCTTGTCTCTTCGATCTTGCTTTTGGGTGCTTGCTGTGCGGTGATGCAGGTGTGGGGATGATGCTCGTGCTTGGATTGTGACGGCGGGTTTCGTAGTTCCATCCCGGCTATCGCGCTTCACGAGGCGTCGCCATATCGACGAGGAGGGCTTGTGAGGCTCGACGAGAACCATGTCTGCCATTGTCCAATGTCCGGTACCGAGACGTAAGTGAGATTTGAGTGAGAAGGGAGCGAGGAAATGTGCGATGGTTCAAATGTGCTGTGGTTATGAGGCTGAGGGGCGGAGCAGCTGCGCTATCAAAAATCGGCGTCAGCACAGCGCAGCAAGCACTACTTCTATCTTAAGCACGAACGACCGAACAGACGAGGCTAAGACACGCCATGTGAAGGCGGACCCAAAGGGAAGCCCTGACTAACGAGCCAGCCCCGTGGACGTACCAATAACATGCGTGCGCGACACGATAGCGCCATGCTCCGATACTGCGATCTGGAAACGAGCGGGGCCGAGATGGCCCTGTCGCACGTCACCACTTCCATGTGGTTAGAAACACCAAGTCTGCACGGACAGTGGATGAAAGTTTGTGTTGAGATGTACGAAAGGGTCCAAGACATGCGCAGCTGCAGATGGTGGCCGGGTACTTCGTTTCCGTGTGGGTGGGCTGTGGTCTCCTTGGCTGACGGCTGGTTGGAGGAGTGTAGCTCGCCTGAGAGCGACCCCGCCGTGCCCGCTTCAAGCCACGGGTGAACTAGATCCGCCCAGACCGGCTGAGCGTGCAGCCTCGTTGCCGATCAGCAGACTCACGATAACATGTCTGAAAGAGGTCGAGGAGGCTTGTAGGTGCACTTGGCGAGGGGTGCTGCTCTTTTCGGCCCGGCCCTCGACTATAGTCTGCGATGGCGAGACGTTAATTTGTCAGTATAAGTTGGACGTAAAATGGTATGTCGTGTATACACCGCACGGTAAGTTCCAAAAGGATGCACGGTTTGAGTCAATCGTAAAAGTCAGTCATTCATCCGAGTGAGTCGCGTACTCTACCGTGCCAAGTTGCGTTGCCAATCACTTACATCCCCGAGCTTTGACGCCTACACCTTCCAGACAGTGCCACCGTATGCCCCAAGCTGAAGGCTAACTAACATCCCGCATCTGCGGGGTTTCACCACCACGTTTTGGGTATGCAGCGCTATCGACGATCTGGACTCAGGTACAGGAATCTCCAGACACCGCACCATACCATATCTACGGGTAGGACTCCGCACTCACGATGAGATCTCCCCGGAAATCTCACCCACGTTCTGGATGTGCGCCATGTCCGCCTAGCGAAAGTATAATTCCGCGGTCACGAAGCGCTCATCCCGTGTCTCGATCCAGACTTGACCGCCGGAGTTAAGACACATCAGCACGCGAGCGCCATGTAAGAGTTGTTGGACGAGGCAGGCTTTAGCGGCGGTGGTGTATGCTCGCCCGGGAAGGCCGAACACATGGGCAGTGGCGAAGGTCGAGATCGAGATGTCCTAGGTTGCGGAAACCCTCGCGTGGCAACAATGATTTGCAAACCTTCTATGTTGAGCTAAGAGAGGAAAGTGCGGAGAGTGCATCGATGGCTGTAGTATTGCACTAGAGTACCCAATAGTATGATAAATTCAATGTGTCCACCAGTCCTTGTTTTTCCCAATGGCTGCTATCCTAAGAGGGCCGACATGATTTTATCTCAATAGTCACCAAGGCGGCACATGGATGCTGCGGATTCAACAGGATGCCAGTCCATCAAGGGAGTGGTAGCCTCATGTCGGAGTATATACGAGGGCACCGGTATGCCAACATGAGTGCTCCTGCCCATCAAATCACGTTGCACGCCTCGCATGTAACAGTGCCGCAAGGTGTATGCATCGATGCGACTGCGATTCGTATGATCTGGAGACCCCATGTGCACTAAATCAGGTCCCAGTATCAATGCCTGTAGTGCATGGCCAGACAGTGTATTGAAGATGTAGTTTGCTGCGTCTTGGAAGATGTATGTGCGCGCTGTGGCAGTGAATTCGGGGGCTTCGTCGCCAAGAAGCAAGATAAAGTCGCGATCGTCGTTCTTGAAAGTCTGAATAAGCCGGAGCGTCTTGAGCCCTTTGAGCTGCGAGATGGCGGCCTGGATAGTTAGAATTGTCTGGCGAATGGTTGATGTGTTGCTTACTAGAAACGGCCCGAGTTTGTGAGGCGAGTGGATACTGCGCTCGTCAACAGAATATGTCAGCTCTTGTAGACCTGGACATGACAAGCAGATTTGTATGAATGGATCGTGTGGTAACGTGTCGCTGCAACATCGACCTCCCACTTTGTCTTCAATGCCCAGGGAGAGAGTGCGTAGCGTTGAGCCAATCGTTGCGAGGTTGTTTATAATCGGTGACGGGTCACACCGACCACTAGGGTTCTTCCACTTCAGACGTAAGCCCTGCAGCTTCGGGAGCAAACTTAGGAAAGCATCCAAGAGTTGATTCTGCTCCGGGTAATACTCGGTGAGTAGATCGAGTCCGAGATGCGTCAAGTTCAGAGATCTTCCTTGACATGTCCGCATAATGGCCGCCATGAAATTGCGCAATCCATCACAGCCCCATAAGTCCAATCGTGCGAGTCGCTCGAAATCCACACTCTTCAACAGAGCACCTGTCATACTGCCAAGTAAACAATAGGACAGGCTAAGCTCTTTGAGAGCTTTGCACCCGATGGGGCCTGCTTCCCGACCTTGCAATGCAGCCACCAAGGGTGACTGACGCTCTCCATTCGCGCTGATCATGTACGAGTTCGACGGACGGATTTGTAGATATGACAGGCAGAGTCGTTCCAGTGTGGAACTGTTGAGTATATCCGTGAAAAGACCTTCGAGCCGCTCGTAACTAGTTGTATCGAAGGACCTGGAAATCGAAAGGTCGACAGTGTGCAGATTGTTGAATTGTTCCAACACATCGACATTTCCGATTGCGATATGGAGGTTGCGTAAGGACTCTGATTGAGTCTTGCGGAGTCGGCCCAGGACACTTTCCCCGAGGGGATCCTCAGCCAGATAACTGGTACTGTTAGCTGGCGTCTCGAAGCTTGCAAGTCAGGACGGCGATTCATTTTCGAGGTGCTATTTCCCTATCTCCAAGAAATCCACGACTCAAACGCGAAAAGGTGCGTCGGAGCGAAAGAGAATACAGCTCGTAGCAAACATACCGAAATGTGCGCAGATGGTCTCGAGGGAAACAGTCCAACAAACAACCGATCCGCTTATCTGTTATCGACACCATAGTTTCACTAGACTCTTCATAACCGATATAATCGCCCTTCGTTCTCCGATCGTTCGGCAGGGCCGAGTTTACCTCGGGAAGCTGGAATATGTTCAACAACGTGAGATTCTGTGTGGCTTTGAGATGCTTTCGAGCTCCAACGTCTACACATTTGAGGATCACATCTATGTCTCTGGAATGCAGCCAAGTGTTGAGAACGATCTTCTTGTACAGCCGGGGCGTCGCGATGCAGTGGAGGTACTTGCAGACCAGACATAGCGCTTTGAGATGTGACGGGAGTGTGATCTAGAACGAGATCGTGTCAGCGACAATGGAGACCAGGTGTCGCAAAGGTGTTCTCGTAGCAACACAAGACCTCCTTCGTAGGCAAGGCACAACCGCCGCGTGACTTACATAGTCGAGGATGAGCAGTTGCATGTCTGCCGGAAGTTTCAACATCTTGAGAGAAGTGTTTGAACGGGGATTGGGGCTGTTGTTTCTCAGCTTGCAGCGTCGTGTTCTTGCTTTTAAAGAAGAAGGGACGGTGAGAAGAAGGAGGGGAAGACGGGCGGGGGCATGCCGAGTTATGTTGTACAATGGATCGAAAGCAAAGCGCGAGCGCGCTAGCGCACTTTGAGGCCACCAGATTGGCCCGTCATTTTCTCGCATCCAAACCGTCACCCCCACGGCCCCACACGTAACGCTGGAAGCTCCGAGCGAGCCACTCACTCTCCATCGCCCATGTACACAACATCAACACTCATCACCACCACCACACTCAGTACCACTCTTGAACTTTTCATCTTTTGATTCATCACTACCAGCCATTACCCCGAATACCCATACCCTATGCTCATCCGCGAGATACCATGCTCTAAAGGGTGTAGATCGTTTCGGTATATCATATGCATCATCATCGATCGAGAGTAGAGAACAAGAAGAAAGGACAAACTCGTCATGCGAAGAAATGCCACAAGAACCCAAAAAGCACCCCGATCCCCGTCAACCTTCCAGAATCCGACGCCAAACCAAGCTATGCAACAAGGAAACAGACAGAGCCAACGGTATACAGCGAATCGCCACACGCCTCATCCCATCCCACCAGCCCAATAAACACCAGCCTAGACCCTTGACACCCAAGAAGGCATCGCGATGACTACTCATCCCGGTAGAACTTCTTAAAGATCAAATGCAAAAACAGATTCACGTTGACTCTTGCCACTCCATCAGCTCCCTGCCCCCCACTTGCGCCCTTCCCGCTCCCATCGCCAAACAAATTCATAAACTGGTGATTGTCGAACTGCGCCTGCAGCAGCCCATCAAGCGGCACCTCCGCAAACGCGCCAGGAATCATCATGCTGCCCTGAGACCCCTGAATCTCAAACACACCGACAGTATTAGATGAGACGGTGATATCGAGACGGTCCCACTGGCGCTCCGAGTATCCGGTCCACGAAACGAGAATGCCCTTGTCAGCGAGGTTGCGTGCGGAGTACTTGAATGAGCCGAAGCGGTATTCGCGGCCGGAGCGCTGGAGTTCGCGCATGTGGTTGTATTGACGGGTGAAAGGAAGGAGGAACTTCTTCTTTCCACGTTTACTTTGGAGCGTTACCATGGCTTGTTCGACATAGTCGTTGTAGCTCTTGAGCTGGCCTTCCAGGAAATGCGCCTTATCGTCCAGCGCGCCTAGGGTCTGCCTTACGCCGTCCAGTTCCTTCGCCCGGTCTATCCGCCTGCGATGCTTCGTTCGGATGTCGACAGCGATGGCGTTGAGCAAGTCTTGGTAGTGATTATGTGGTGAAATGCGACCGGCGCGTTGCAATGCGAGTATGTTTTCGAGAGCGTGTCGTTTGAGCGAGTGGTAATCAAGGTCGAGAAGGGTGGTGGTGGTCATGTCGGTCGTATAGGTCGATGCTGCGGATGAGCGCATGCCGCGGGATCGATCTTTGCGCTGCGCGGCGACTTCCTCGCGAATGAGGGCATCCCAGCGGTCTTCGTCGTCGGGGGTAACAGGTTTGCACATGATCTCTGTCAGATTGGCACCGGTCTGTATACGGATGATGTAAAGGACGTAGCGCTTTGTCTCCATGAAGAGAGCCTTGACTTCAGCGTCGGGATCTGGGGGAGTTAGCATGCACTCAGATGGAGGTTCGGGGACTACATACCCTCTTGTTCATGAAACTTGGGGTTAAGCGTCAACGTGATTTCAGTCGAGCTAACGTGCAGCAGCTCGTTCTCGTTGTTCTTCGCGCTGCCGAGTTCACGGATGACTTCACGGAGAGGATCGTCCTGACTCGGACAGAGAGTTGGTAGATCGTCGATGACTAAATTGTGGATGGCGAACACATCGGCGAGCTTGATGTATAGTGTTGGCTTGGTTCGAGCGAAGAGATCGTTGAATTCGTCGATTTCGAAATGCACTTCAGCGTCTCGGACATTAATTACTGTTGGTATGTTAGCCATGATCGCGAGTTGTGGAATTCGAGTGCTTACGGTTCGACCAGATGTCCTGCAACCGGTCGATAGCTTCTGTGATATAGCTGTTGAGCGGCTGCAGGTACACGTTCTCTCCACCAAACAACCTGCCCGCCGCTACTTGTCCTAAAACCTTGGCGACCTCGGCAAGGTTCCTGTTCATTAAAGGAGATAGACCACGATCAACTATACCCCAATGCTGTGGTTGTAATAGTGCAGGCTGCAGGTATGCCTTCCAGACCCAGTGACCGACAACTTGGAGCAACTGCTCTTGCGCTTCGTAAGGGAATTTACGCTGCAGTTCCTCAAACATCTGCTGGGCGAGGTATCGGACGCCATAGGGCATTCGGTGCAGCACTTCCTCGGTGATGGTGAAAAATCGGTCCGCAATGTCCCGGAGATCTTGCAGGTGGTGGATAAACGTCCCTCTCGTCTCCGGGTCTTTGATGGCCTGATCACGGCTCACGTTGGGATCGCGACGGCTTCGTTGACCCGTTGAAAGCTCTTCGTTGTTGATGGATGAGCGGTAGATCTGCATAGGATCACTCTCAAGGTCCAAATGCTCATTGTCGATAATGTTGTCTTTGATCAGAGGTCCGAACACATCCTTCAAGAACTTGCGATCTCGCGGGGAGCGGACGTAGCTGCCAAAGAGCTTCGACCAGAAAAAGTTTCCGCGGAGATATTCTTGCAGCGTTGCGGATCCGTCGACTTCCTCCTTCAAAGACCTGCCCATGAGCTTCAGCAAGTAGTACTCCTCCCTGCGCTTTTGAGCAAGACCGAAGAGGCTCATTGTCAGCTGCTCGATGCGCTTGGTATCCTTGTCTGTAAGTCCCTGCTCCCGGAGGCGTCTGAAAAATCGGGCCATGTACTGGGGCTGGGTCTGGAGGATGAAGAAGAGCTCCTGGTAGTGTTCAAGTTTTCTCCGCGAATTCTTGTTGAGGGCTTTGAGGTCAAAAGGATCCGTGGAAGAGATATCTTTGCTGCTGAGCAGGGCACCAACGTGGCCGCCGTAGTGCTTTTGGTGCTTCACAACCTCATCCAGTGTGATCTTGTTCTTGACAAGTAGGGCGATCTTGATATCGAGTTGATCGATGTATTGTTCCGCAAGTTCGTTTTGCCGGACGTGCTGAACAACAGTCTTGCGAAGACGCTCAAACTCTGGATATGCGTTAGAGGTTTCATGCAACGAGGGATCCTGGGATACGGCTTACCAATCTCCTCGTCAAAGTCGATATCGCTGTCGTTGAGAAGGTGCACGAAGTTCTTGACTGTCGACACAGGAGGGTTCTTTCCACTGGTCAAGCTCTTGTACGATTCACCTTGCTGACGTCCACGAACGAAGCTTTGAATCTTGATGACCTTCTCCATGTTCTCCCTGTAGTGCTTCTGCTTTTCGGCGAACTGTCGGCGAACCAGCATACCACGAGCGAGTGCCTGAAGTTCGGTAATAATCTCATCATGCTCTTCAATTTGAGCAAGAATGAGACCGATTTGCATTCGGAGGGTCATTGCGCGTGAAAGTGCCTGTAATTGGATGATTTCCGACTCTTGATTGTTCAATTCGCAAAGCACATCGTACGTCCGTTGCCGTTGCATGTATCCGCGACATGCGGCCTGAAGATCGAGTATGGTTGGTGTTTGTGCCTGCAGTTCCTTGAGATCAGAGTGGTACCCCTGGCGCGACAAGTACCCGCGCATATAAGATTGAAGAGATGTAGTGAGAGGCTCTTGGTCATTCAGCTGCGCGAGGGTGTCCGCCACCTGGGAACGGAGCTGACCCCCTCTTGCCACAGCCTGCAGATCGGTAACGTGAGGGACTTCGGCTTGGAGTGCTTCCTGCTGTTGACGGAGGGAGTTTCTCAAGCTGTCACCTCGGATTTTGGACTGAAAATCGAACCAATTGACGTCGGTGCTTACCAGCTTCTCTTGAACTTCAGCGTTTTGCTTTCTTGCTATTGCGCCCCGGGCTGAAGCCTGCAACAGTGTAATGATGGATTCGTGTTGGCGAAGATTTTCTTGGTCGGCACGCAGCGATTGCCGTACGAGCATAGCCCGAGAGACCGCTTGAACTTGGACGAACTGTGGCTCGTTCTCCTTTAGCTCGGCATACTCGCGATCAACCTGGTGTCGAATGAGAGCACCTCGGATCATCGACTGGATGTGTTGTACAGCGGGCTCGGTGTCGCGTGTCTCTTCGTATCGTTCACTGACTCGCAGGCGCTGCAGAGCACCTCGAATGGCGGCCTGGAATTCGCGTATGCCGTTCTCGTGTCGATGTATCTTTGACTTGGTGTACTGAACCTGCGCCCGAGCCTTGCGTCCCCGGAACAGGTTCTGCACTTTCACGACCTGCGGCTCCTTGTCGTGCCAGAATTCCTCTTCACCTCGTACCCTCGACCTGATGAGGAAGCCTCGGGCTGCGCTTTGTAGTTGAATGGCGAAACGTCGCATGTCCAGACGATAGTACGCAATTTGCCTCGCCCAGTCGCCTCGAATGCGCGACTGGAGATCGACGATGAGTTCTTCGTTGTCCCAGAGATTCTGCATCGTGTTGCCGAGTCGCATCCGCAGCAATGCACCTCGTATCTGTGCCTGTAAATCGAGGATAATGGCTCCGTTCTCGGAAAGCTCTCGGTCGATGCGGTCTTGTTCAGTTTCGACGGGCTCGGGCTCGGGTTCGACGGCGAACTTGGCGGACATGCCGGAGAAGTTGGGCATGCTAACCCCAGATTTGTCCAGGCCCTTCTGCATCGTCTCCAACTCGTGATCTTCGAACTGTAGTTTTCCGACGAGATTGCCAATGCGGAAATCGACCATGCCTTTGCGAAATAGAAGCCATGACAGGGCGTGTATGCAGTAGATGACCTTTGGCACGTTCTTCTTCTCATAGAGATCGACAAGCTCGAAACGGAACAAATCGGGTAGCTCTACATCGGCGAGGAAGTTGAAAAGGTGTGCGTAGTTGTTGGAGTGCCGCCACTGGAGTTTCGCATCGCGGAATATGCGCAGTTGCCGTCCTTCTATCGCCTGCACCACCTCGGCCAGCGTCACTCCGTCTCTTAGCGCCTCCTCCAGTTCCACTATAGGCGGTATGTCCTTGTGGATGATGTCTTCTATCCACTCTTTCGCCTCTCCGATGTGACAAAGGTACTCGTATGCCTGCAAAAACTGCCGCTGCTGGTCCATCCAGTCCCTGCTCGCCCAGCTGGACCCCCCCATCTTTTGCCCCCGCGCCGTATCGCTACGCTGCAACCTTCTTCGCCCATGCAGACCCACCACTTCTTGTTCTGGCGATTTGATTGAAAAGTCCTCTTCCGAAGCGGTCTCGGCAAACTTGGACAGTGTGCGGAGATGGCCAGTGGTAGACTTGCCCAAGTTCTGCAGACTCGGCCGTTCGAGATTGGTCGCGGGATGTAGGCGGGACGGGTGATCGCGGGTCGGCGCACGTATCGAATCTGCGCGGGAGATGGCCATGGACAGCGGGCGCGGTTTTGTGGCGGTCGGCGAAACAGAACCGTCATACGAGTTGAACCGCGCAGATTCGACACTCTGAGACCGTGTATGTGTATGTGTATGCGTGGGGCTAGCTGTCGGCCGGACAGGCTTTTCGGGGATGGGCGAACTCTGCGGCACCGATGGCAGCGGACGCAGATTCTTGCGCAGGCTGGTGTAGGCAGCGGCCGGATCAGTGGTGCCTTCCGAGCCGATATAGCTCTCTGTGCGTGGGTGGGTAGGTGTTGTGGCCTCGCTCAGCCCACGGCGGTGCCCGGTTGGCGGGGGCGGGTAGCCGTTGGAAGCGCTACTTGACAGTGTGCTTGACCGACTGGGAGTATGCCGACCCGCGTCGCTGGAGGATATAGATGAGCCATTGGAGGCGGTGGAGTAGTTGCGCAGCGGCGAGGGTGAGGCCGCCGAGTGACCCCCCAGTCGCGTTCGTGGAGCGTGGGAGTAGCTCATGTCGTTCGCATATGTGGGCAGCAGAGATCAGACGTCAATCGGCGAGGCATGCGTCGCACAACGCGGCGGGGTGGTTGCTGTTCGTTGTGGATGGGCGAGGTTGGAGAGGCCGTTCTGGCGACCGCGATATCACAGAGTCGGGATGGAGGCGCCTGCCTGCGGACGACGAATTAGCCCCCGTGGACGCGCGCAATCTTTTCGATGGCACCGTCTACAACGTCGGTCGACCAGCCAGCAGCTCGCACAGGGCCGACAAAGAAAGTAATGAGGAATGTGGGCGGAGATAGTGGATGGGAATCGCGGCGTGGGTGCTGGAAATGGATGCTTCGGCTATTGACAATGGGGCTTGTTTACTGTGACCGGGATGTGGCGCCCACGCGAGTCGGTTGCCCTTGACGACGCCCAACGGATCTGCCCGCCCGACCACCCATTTCTCTCGACCCACGTCACACGCCCACCAGCGTCAAGCAAGGCAATGGATGGATGCATCCATGTGGTTTGTCTCTTGGACATCGATCTCCTACTCAGCCCAAGCGCGCGTCCCCGGTTGTTTGCGGCGTCTCTTCGCTGCACTACGACTCCTGACGGCTGCTCGACTACCTGGACGCCAATACGACTCGAAGCTCCACCCGACACAGCATTCGCATGTCTCTATCGTGGGCTCGCTGCGTGTCTGCAGTCGAACGCACTCCCCGTCTCGTCCCATCTCGCCCATGGCAGAAAACGCGCTAGCACGTCGCTCACGTGACTGCGCACGGTCCCATGGGATCCCCACACAAAACTTTTCGCGGCCGTCCGACTCTTCTGCTCTTGGGAAAAGTCCTCGCTTTTGCCCGGCCATAGTTTTACAGAAGAACTACGGTCTATCTCCTTGAGTCAACCCTTCTCTGTTCCCCGAGAAGTTCTTTACCCTACTATGCCAATCCTCAACGGCGACGCTATGGCGCCCAGCTTCGAGAACGCACTGGATTTCACCACGGCGCTGGACGTACTCAAGAATGAGTATCCCGAGCGCGATGGAATCGACGTCAAGACTTTGATTGATTCCGCCAAGAATGGAGGCCTTACTTATAACGACTTCCTCATGCTTCCTGGCTACATTGGTAAGTCGATTTCCCAGTCGGATTGGACACCTTCTTGGAGTATTACCCCTCCACCGAAATAAGGATACGCGATCCAGACCCGGCGCATGAGTTCTAGCTGTCCATTGCCGCGCATGCTAACCCTCCCAGGCTTCCCCGCCTCTGAAGTCACCCTCGATTCGCCCGTCACGAAGCGTATCTCCCTCAAGACGCCTTTCGTCTCCTCGCCCATGGACACTGTGACGGAACATAACATGGCCATCTACATTGCGCTCCTGGGAGGCCTAGGCATAATCCACCACAACTGCTCAGTTGACGAGCAGGCCGAGATGGTTCGCAAGGTCAAACGCTTTGAAAACGGCTTCATCTTGGACCCTATTGTCATCTCACCCAAGGCGACTGTTGCGGAAGCAAAAGCGCTCAAGGACAAGTGGGGCTTCGGCGGCTTCCCCGTTACAGGTCAGTAAACTCCACTTCTTTCCATTCGAACTTTTACGTGATGAATATCTTTTTACAATAACTTTCGTTCATCCGCAACGATTCCGTCGTGCTGTGGAAGCAATTTACTCTGAACAACTATCTTCAACTGTTCTTTCTGGTGCAAAGCGCAGATCAAACGCTGACAAAATCCGCACAGAGGACGGCACGCTACGATCTAAGCTTATTGGCATCATCACCCCCCGCGATGTTCAGTTCCACGACAACCTCGACGACCCAGTCACCGTGGTCATGTCTACCGATCTGGTGACAGCCCGCCTAGGTGTTGACCTGAAGGAGGCCAACGACATCCTTAGCAAGTCCAAAAAGGGCAAGCTTCCCATTGTCGACGAGAGCTTCAACTTGATTGCGCTCCTCTCGCGCTCCGACCTGATGAAGAACATGCACTACCCGCTCGCTTCAAAGCTTCCTCACTCCAAGCAGCTCATCTCCGCTGCCGCCATCGGCACCCGGCCAGAGGACAAGATCCGCCTGCAGAAGCTCGTAGACGCTGGTCTCGATATTGTTGTTCTTGACAGCAGCCAAGGTAACAGCATGTACCAGGTCGAGATGATCAAGTACGTAAAGGAGACGTTCCCTGCTCTTGACGTGATTGGCGGAAACGTCGTCACCCGAGACCAGGCTGCTGCGTTGATTGCTGCCGGTGTTGACGGTCTTCGTATTGGAATGGGAAGCGGTAGCGCTTGCATTACCCAGGAGGTTATGGCTGTTGGCCGGCCGCAGGCGACATCGGTCTTCAACGTCACTTCATTCGCCAGGCGATTCGGCGTTCCTTGCATTGCAGATGGAGGTATTCAGAACGTCGGCCATATCGTCAAGGGTCTCGCCCTCGGCGCCTCTACCGTCATGATGGGCGGCCTTCTTGCTGGTACGACCGAATCACCCGGTGAGTACTATGTCAGCCACGATGGGCAGCTCGTCAAGGCCTACCGTGGAATGGGCAGTATCGATGCTATGGAGGACAAGAAGGCCGGCGCCGGTAGCAAGAACGCAAAGGCCAGCAACGCTGGTACTGCGCGCTACTTTTCCGAGGGCGATCGGGTCTTGGTTGCGCAGGGTGTATCCGGCTCGGTGCGCGACCGTGGCTCCATTACCAAGTTTGTCCCGTACCTCATGGCAGGTCTACAGCACTCTCTCCAGGACATTGGAGTGAAGAGTCTGAGTGAGCTTCAGGAGGGTGTCCTCGACGGTACCGTCAGGTTCGAGCTCAGGACTGCCAGCGCTCAAGCGGAGGGCGGTGTCCACGGCCTGCACAGCTTCGACAAGAAGCTTTACTCATAGGCTTTACTGGATCGCGTGCATTTGGAGAGGCGTTTGGCGGGGATTGAATGACATCTTTCTTCATGTAGAGGTCGGACCAAGGGCAGAAATGCACGGTCTGTACAGCTCATCCAAAAGAGCGTCAGCGCCTATTGTTTCGGACAGCGCCGGCTCTTGATGGTAAATACGATGTACACTGGCTTAAGATTACATGCACATAAAGGCAATGATACCACGATACTGATAAGCATACCTGAATTATTACTCCCTGGCCCATTGACAGTACCTTGACTCTCGCTTCTTGTGTCACGCTCTCGGGGCGAGCTCATCCTACCTCGGCATCTCCGAGCTCCCCGCCACGCCAACGCCAGCATTGTTACCGACCGCGCATCATGGCAGACCCATTGGGTTTACATGTGCCGGCATACTATGCTACTTCAGAGCCGCGTTCGATCGTTTCTCCTGGCTAAATCAATTGCATTGAAGCATCCAGCACGAGACAATCATCTCCTGGCATCGGTACCCAGCCTACACGCAACGACGAGTGGAAGCTTACACACTCGAGCGCCGTACAACAAACCTTGTGCACTACTCGGAAGAAAGGTAGCGCTCCAGAAACGAAGCATGTCTTCGCCAGCAGACCACAAACCGCTCAAGAAAGCGCCAAAAACGCCAGCGGTTCCGCGACCGAGCTCCAGGTGCGCTTCCCTACCGCCCAATTCAACACCTCAATGCGGAAGCACTGACAGTCTCTAGCGTCCTCCTCATCTCTCCCGCAAACCAAATCCTTCTCCTCCATCGCGTCCGCACAAGCTCCTCCTTCGCCTCCGCGCACGTCTTCCCCGGCGGCGCCCTCAGCGCTTCCCACGACGGTCCCATCCCCGGTGTCGACGACCCGGCGCGGCATCAAGATGGGCCCGCGTACCGTATGGCGGCTATACGGGAGACGTTTGAAGAGTGCGGCATTTTACTCGCAAAGTCCAAGGCGACGGGGAAGTTGTTCACGGATGTGAGCGATGACGAGAGGGAAGAGGGACGTAAAGCCGTTCACGGCGGGAAGATATTGTTTGGAGAGTTGCTCGAGAAATGGGGCGCGGAGCCGGATCTAGAGGGCTTGACGCCATTCACGAGATGGATCACACCGCCGACTGTGCCCAAGAGATTTAGTACGCAGATGTACTTGTATTTTCTCCCACTGGGCTCCACGTCGCCTACCAAGCGCGCTTCTGCCTCGTCAACGAAGACACCACCAAATGCAGGTCTAGACGGCGAAGATGACATCGTCATTCCCAATCCCACCCACGACGGCGGCATCGAGCACACAGCAGCAAGATTTCTCCCGCCGAATAAGTGGATCGATCTCGCGCGGCAAAACCGCATCATCCTTTTCCCACCACAGTTCTTCCTCACACTTCTACTTGCGCCATATCTTGCATCAACCGTTACCTCACCCTCCTCACCCACACCTTCCCTTTCTCAGCTCCAAGAAGAACGCTCAGCTCTTACCAAATTCCTCTCCACACCACGGATGTACCAGGGGGAGCCTGAGATCAGTTTCGCAGAGGCGTGTATAAGTCCTATTGTGTTAGGGAAGGGCGAGTATGGGGAAAAGGACCAGGATGGGGTGGGTAAGGTAGGGAGGGATACGGCGGTGTTGGTGCTGGATAGACCAGGTGAGGAGTTGGAGGGGAAGGGCAGGAGGGGCGTCAGGGAGTGGGTTGGTACTAAAAGGTTTAAGCGGGAGGGGCCGCGAGATGTGGATGTGAAGAAGAGGGAGGATGTGCTAGGGTCAAGGAAGGTTGGTGGGGGGAAGTTGTGATGGGGGATTTTGGTATGTAGACGGAAAGTAGACGCATCTATCCTATAGATTCATGTACCTCTGCCGTCTCATGTTGACTAGGATCGTAGATGTGTTATGTCAGCATTGTCCAGTGAGCCTATATAAGGCCGCACGCAGAACCGGTATTTCTTCTTGTCACATACTTCACTGTCTTGCTCGTTGGACCAAAGCCACATCACCATCTTCTCATGAGCTTTTCGGCCTGAAAAGCAGTACAACCAACGAATCCCTGTGTCCTGTGCTGCTCGAAAATCTCGCAATAACACCTGCATGGGGATCCGCCCCTTCTTCCTGAAAGTTGCGCAGAAGATCGTCATGGGCCTGTTGCGGGGTACGCGAAGGAATCATGAGCGGGAGAGACCCATGGCGTGGTGTCAAAAGCAGAGCGCTTCGCTGCATGGCGGGTGTTGGCTCCGGTCGGTTCGATGGGAGAAAGTTCTGAACTAAAACGATGACGAAAGAGGAGAATGTGGTGTCGTCTTGTTTTTCTCGTCGAGATCTGGGATGATCAAGCGCATGGGAAGTTCCTCAAACCATTGAAGCAGAGTTATATGTCGGGGAAGGCTGAAAAAAGAGATGATCGCGGAGTGTATGGAAAAACCCGAGCGCCGGAGCGCAAGCGACATGGTCGGGAGAACCAAATTCAGGGATCCCAGACTTGATGTCCTATCATGGCGATGCTCACTATAACTCGAAGACAAACCTGGACTCTGCAAAGCCTGGACAAAAGTGTGGAAGACCAAAACGAACCGAAAGCCCATCGAATGGACGAGAAGCAGCAAAAACAGCGAAATTGTGGTTCTATGTTATTGTTCTGGCGATCGGTTTGCACTCAACACTTCGGATGGGTCGTCGTATGGAAGAGCAGTGTGACTGAAGAGAATGACGGAGAAAAATCACGATGGAGGTGCGCGTCGGTCCTCGAAAGCACCGCAGTGCAGCGATACGGTAAATCGACAGGTTCAACGAGCCAGTTGCTGGCTCTGCTGATCTTCCGATCGCACTGTTCTAATTCGGATTCCGAAGAAAACTTCTCGTGAGATCATCACATGGTCTGCTTGTCTGCGCTTTGAACCACACAATGGGTACCCTCTCCGAAGTCACCAGTCTCTACACAATAGTTTTCTCCGCTTCTGGACCCCATTTCAAAATCCTGAGTCTCTATCGTCATGGCTCTGTCTCACTTCCAAAGACAGATAGCGGTATATCATGTGCTGATTCGAAGATCTTCAATTCAAATTTAAGATGTGGGACCTTGTCGCAAAACATTCTACAGAGTACACATATTCCCCTCCCCGCTCCAAAAGGCCGGACGAATGAACCTTAGCTGTATGGAGGCCAGCCCATAACAAAATATAGCAGACATCCTTCGATGTCTCTTCGCCTCTTCTCCTCTTCCACACTTCCAGAATAAGCACCGCGGCGCGAGGTTCCTATGCGTGTGTGGAGCCTTAGTCCAAAACGATGGAATCTACAGTACGATCCGCACACTACCATACCAACACGCAAACAGGAAACTTTCAATGTGCGGCGCTCGCTGCAACAAGCAAGACACCGAACTACTGCGTTTCTCGCCGCTGAAATTGCACCACAAGCATTGCATAAGAGGACCCGGCGCGCACGAAAGGGTCAGACGAGCACAAAGCATGCGGGCCTCGCTCTCTTTCATTCAAGCGCTGGCACGCACATATCATTGTCGAAACCCTTACGCAGAAGCTCACCATGTGCTGTTGTCTCGTGCTCTCCTCTTCTTCAAACTTGAAGGGTTGCAACACTCACATGCCAGCTCTCCTCCTCCCCTCTTCGGCCAAAATCGGTGGACTAAGACAAATGTGCCGATTCTCGTTCACATCTCCTTCTCCGCAAGACTACCTCCATCATATCATATCATATCCATGGAGCCATGTCATCTCAGATCTGTATATGTATATGTGCAATTTACTCTACTCGGTTCCCCGATTCCATCTCAAAAGAAGTAGATGCAAACATGATCCGCACAAAGTGAAAGTATACCTCCAAACAAGACATAGATTGAGAAAGCAGTATCAACGCCCCCATGCAAAAAGCAGCAGAAAACCCGCGCCCGACGCAAGAAAAGCATTCAAACGCCAAAAACACCTTGCCATGCCGAAGCAGAATCATCCCACCCATATATCGTAGAAAGTCATAGTCTTCGAGTAACCTCGTCCACATCCCATATCCCCATCATCATCTGCCCATCACAAAGCTCAACAATCCACCTATATACTACTGCCTCCGTCCCCTCTCCTCACCCGCACCACTCGCACTCGCACCCCCCGCGCCAATCGTCCCATAATTCTGCCCCCCGACGCCGTTCGCCCCGGGCATAAGCACCTCCCTCGCCCCCTCGGCCTCCTCCTCGATCCCCTCCCTGAGAATCTTATGGCTCTTCTTGAAGACGTAGCCCACTAGCGCGATACCGACCAGCAACGCACTCGAAAGCAGGACTACGTTGACGGGGATAGGGTCGCCGTTAAAGGTACGGTGCGTAGCCGCGTCGAGGGCGGATTGGGTGAAGTTGAAGAGCCCTGCGAGACAAATGATGAGGCCGTAGACTTTGCCGAAGGTGGCGAAGCCGAAGACTTTGGCGGAGTAGTCGCTGAGTGGAGCGTTAGTGAGGGGGAAGGGTAGGGGGGATAGGGCAGACTTACGAAACGGCGGTGTAGTAGAGCGGGCGGTAGATGACGAACAGACAGATGCTGGTGTATGCGGCCCAGGCCTGCGGAATGATACCCAACACGCCAATAGCCGTTGCAATCGTGACGAGCACCGCCATGCAAAATGTGGTGCTCGTGTTGTCCAGCAAGAGTCCAATGAACGGTACGGAGATAACACCTCCAAGCGGCAGTGCAACGTCGAAGAAGTTGTTGATGTCCTTGGCCTTCGCGGGGCTGTGGAAGAGATAGGTATACTGAGACCGGACGGTGGCGACAAAGTAGTTGATCCTCAGCATCTGGATCACCGTGAAGAGCATGATCAGGACAAACCACCACGAGCGGACCTGTTCAGCAGCACTACGCCCGTGCAGCGCGCCCCACACGCCTGAAATGTCCTTCTTCTTTGCCTCCTCTTTGGTCAAATCGGTCGCATCTTTGGTACCCAAAAGCTCCGTAATCTGGCTAACGACGCTTTCGCGGTGCAGCCGACGCGATTCCTGGAGTCTGCGCACCAACCCCTCGTCCTGGATCTCGTCGTCGCTGTCATGAACGACTTCATTCGAGCTATCCTCCACGTTCTGTACCAGCTCGCCGACAGTCTTGTACGACGTACTCGGCATGACGAAGATCTGGACGAGAAGGATGTAGACGGGCACCACGAGGAAGCCGAGGAAGAACTTCTTCGGGGTGAAGGCACCATCCGTAGCCTGGTATATCAGTCGGTAGGCCAGGAAGATGGCGCTCGAGGTATCGAACGCTCCGGTGAGCAGCGCGAGGATGAGCCCGGAGTACTGCGGGAAGGTATTGCTGAGCTGGAAGGACGAGATGAATATGAAGGGTCCACCCAGCGCAAGGAACAGGTAGCCAGGTATATATCCATCCACGGGTAGTTCTTTCGAGAAAGCAAAGAGCAGCGAGCCGAGAGTGATGAAGAAGGCGCCCAATATACCGCTCACGCGCGGGCCGAAGCGATCGAGGATGGTGCCCACGGGGAGGGCAACGACGTTCGTAGATACAGCCGCGACGGTGAACATGAGATTAAGCCTGCCAGCACATTAGCCCCGACTCGCACACATTCCGCAACACACGAACCGTATCTCCTGGCCATAGCACACGAGCACCTCGCCATCCAACTCGTCCTGTGTACAATAGTCCCTATACACGCCCTCCTCCAGCAGCACCGGCTTGATGGCCGCAAATCCGAAGACGACACCGGCGGCGAAGAGGCAGTAGATAACGGCGCAGAGAACCTGCAGCATGCGTTTCCATTTGGGCACCTCGAAGGCACCCACGGGTTCCTCGTGCGCCGCATCGGTCCACGTGCCCACCGGGTTGAAGCTCATCTTGCGATGTCTGCTATCCGGACTCGCCTCCCGACTCCATGGCTCGTACTCCTCCGTCGTCGTCAGTCTCGCGGAGAGCGACATGCTGGCGGCGAGTGCGCTGGTCGCAACCCCTCTTCAGTCGCGTCTAGGCTGAGAAAGAAGCTGGCTGTGCGATGTCCTCGATTGCCGTGGGCGGCGGGCCGGCGATGCGCGTCGAAGGCAGCGGTTCGGGTCTCGGATGACGTACGAGGGGAATTCGCGAGCAATCGTGAGAACCGTGAGGAAGAGCAATTGGCCGCGGATCTATCCACACGGAGGAAATTGGTGCACTACGAAGACGGCACGCGCAGGTGACAGGCAGCGAGACCAACGTCTATATACTGGGCAGGCGAATGGGGCGGGGCGGGGAAGCATTCTTCATCATGGCTTGGCTCCTTCGGCCGCGGTGCATGAGGCGCGAGGCTTGGGGAGCTTGGGGCAGGGATCCGAAGCGGTGGTTCCCCGCCGCCGCGCGTGATCACGACGGTTGTACGCCGACATCACTTTGATCATTCTATTACGCTGATTTACGCACAAGCGGACTGCCGACGTCTGCAAGCCCGTCGTGCGTGCATCACCTGCTGTCTGCTGCTGGACAATTGTCGCTCTACGCGCAGCGGTGCATTCACCATGCGCTCACCTTCAGGATTTGCCCCCACACGAGCCCCACTCTGCCCATGCAATTCCAGCAAAAGCTATGGAGCTCTGACCATGCTGCATCGACAAATTTTTCTTTGCTTCTGCGGTTCGCATCGCGTATCGCCGAAGCACGAACATTCCAGCCACTCACATCACCTGCTGCATCACTCAACATCTGGATGCTCATCTGCACCTGCAAACTTTGTTTTATTGCTTTGTTGTGTAGTAGGTAGCGTACAAGCCGGACATCCTCCTTTAGACCTGGTCGCAACACTGAATCATGCTGTTACATGGATTGACGCACAAGTGGACTGCCGATGTCTGCACTGCCTGTCGTGTGTCATCAAGAATGATTTGCTAGTCTACACGACCGGCATTGGGTTGTCTTTGATGTATCGACTCCAGGCAACAACATCGTCAGCATGTGTGACAAGATGCATCCGTCCCCCAATCTTGCTAAAGTCCCCTAGTTCATACTTGTAGTATTGCACCTCCAAACCAATCTGAACCATTCCATAGCAGTTTTTGTTGCCGTTCCCATTCCCACTAAGATGGAGCAGGAGGTGATCTTCTCTACTTCCCCAACGCTCGCCATCCTTCTTGCTTTCAGTAATCATGGACTCATATTGGTCGAAAGTCACGCCAGGCTTTCGAAGAACCTTGAAAGTGCACAAGTCTGTACGAGTATCGTCGCCCTGAGGCTCCTGGACGACATCATGCCCTTCGCTTGCAGGGAGGATGAAGCGAAGGATACCTCCAATAGGCCTTCGGTACACATGTTCATGCGAATTCGGCACCCGAATCAGAAGGCCAAGGGCAGCTGAGACATTGATATCGCCAAGATACGTTTGAGGGGGTGGAGGATTGGGGTCTATGAGAGTTGCCCTTCCGGTTCTCGTGTTGTTCCTAGATCGTATTCTCTAACATGGTTTGTAATGCGTACACTGTACACCTTACCACTGTGGCCAAGACTTTGACGTGTCACGGGCCCAAGTATCCTGTCTCGTAGTTAGTGGTGTGAGGCTATATGCATTGACTGGCCTTTCAAAGAAGAATCACTCACGCCTGGGTTATCTCCGAACCCGTTTGGAATGGAGTAATTTTTCGTGTTTGCAACGGTATCGTAGTAATAGACTTGGCCAACGGGATTTGCGTATTGATGGATTCGCCCGCCTGTCAAAAGTCCGTTAGAGCCACCTTTCGTCCCTGTACAGCCCCGCAGTCCGGCGGTCTTTGGTTTTTGAAGGCTCGTTGCGACACAACAGTACTCATTGATTGGCTAGTCTGCTAGCTAAGTGGTATCTTCCGCTTCCTCCTCTGCTTGTTTCCGGTCTTCTCTTCCCCTTCGGTCTACGGATCGTTGAAGAGGCTCTCCGCCTGTGCTTTCGCCTGCGCCTGGTTGGGAAGCACTAGCTTCCTTATCTTGGTGAGGATTGTGAGGCTTTTGGCGTGGTAATAGCGCTCCTCGAGCGCTTTAAGCTCTTTGAGTTCTGCCGTTGCAGGGAGCTTTAAGGCGTCTAGGATCTCGTAGGTGGCGTATTCAGTTAGGGGTGGCGTTTGTAACGTCGCTCAGGACTGGATGGCCATATTGGCGATTTGTGGCATGGACGGAAGAGGAAAGGACGACCGGCTCACTGAGAATGGTCACCAAATCGCACTCCTGGTCTGAACCAAGGATGAGATGATTGGTGCCTAACAGGGCGCAACAAAACGCGACACGGGGTACAGCCCCGCAAGAAGGGTGGCACTGACTGAAGCAGGTCTTGACTGTAATGACATGCAAGCAGATCCTGGAAAGCGCTGAGCAACACCTGGGCTCGAACCAATCAGCGCTACTACTTGCTGCCAAGGAATGCAAGCGCTCAACGTTCATGCCAAGACCTCTCAATCTTAGCCCGCTCTACTGTTATCGCGATTCGCATCCTTCTACCAACGCGCCAGCAATATAAACATGCCGTCTCTTCCCCCGACAGCAATCGAAATGGCCCACAATCGCGACGAGCTAGTCGCCCAGTCGCATCGGCGGCAACCGCCCAAACATATTCAAGGTGCGCGCTGATCCCCTCCAACGAACTACCAACAATTGACTTACCAACAGGGAAACATCCTCAAGGTGTTAGCAAAGTGCGGAGACCTCCCCGTAGAAGACCAGGCCTGAATTCCGAGCCTGACGAAAACCCTAAACATCAACGTTCTCCCACGATAAAGGAAACTTTGCAGCAAACGGTATGTCGTGTCGTCCCTCTCATGCAGATTCAGACTGAGTTTCTACAGGATCTATCAACTTCTCCGCAGCTCAGGGCTCAAAAACGATCGCGCGAAGCTGAAGACCTATCCATCGAAAGTACAACGGCACCCCTCCCGAAGCGACAGCGACCGCGAACGCGAGCATCCGCCGAATTTGCCGCTACAAAACCGGTGGATCGAGAGACATCTAGCAACATCAATGCTATTGATTGTTGGCGGAAGAACTACACTTGGCCTAAGGAATACTTTGAGCCGGACAATACGATGAATCGTTTGCTTGCGAGGAAGAAGTCGACGCCTTCCCTTCGCCGCAAACGATCGGAGTCAGGTTCTCTCGTGGCTAGCTCGACCACGCCCAGCGACCAGAAGCCGAGAGAGGAGAAGAGCGCTCCGTATAGGGATGCGCGTTATAGGACTTTGCTTGAAACTAAGGGTAGTTACCTACGCAACTATATCGGGACCAAGGAGAAAGGCATCACTGAGGTTAGCAAGAGAATTTGCCAATCCCTCCTCGAAACAGCTCAACACGTCCCCAAGGATTCACTATTTGACGATGATATATTCAATTACACTTGCGACATGATCAGTGACAGGAACGAAGCGAAAGTCATCCAAGACATCGGTCAATTAGTCGTTCCTTCCGCTCAAGCCCTAGCCGCACGTAGTGCCGAACTCCAATGTCTTATTGAAAGTGTCAACGAAGGCTGGAACAACTCCATCCCCTTCATTGGAACTCGCCCGCAGCCTGACTACTCCGTGGGATTCAAGCGCGAGGCGTTTTCAGACGATCAACTCCATAAGCTTTCGCCCTTTATCGGCGAATTCCTCTCTGGCGACCAGTCCTTCTTCATGTCTACGTACTATATGTACTTCCCGTTTCTTACCTGCGAAGTTAAGTGCGGTGCTGCAGCTCTCGATATCGCTGACCGACAGAATGCGCACAGCATGACGCTCGCAGTGAGGGCTGTTGCCGAGCTTTTCCGGTGCGTTAAGCGCGAGGACGAGATCAATCGGGAAATCCTCGCCTTCTCGGTCTCGCACAATGATCACATAGTCCAAATATTCGGTCACTACGCCGTTATTGATGGGCCTAAAACTACGTTCTATCGCCACCCGATCCACACCTTTGACTTTACAGCACTAGACGGAAGAGACAAGTGGACGGCGTACAGATTCACTACAAACGTTTACAATACGTGGATGCCGACTCACTTTAAAAAAATCTGCTCGGCCATCGATGATTTGCCTTCTGAGTTGGATTTCGATGTCACGCCGCTTCCACAAGACTTTGACGTCCCGCCGCCTCCGCAAGACTCTGGACTCTCGCAAGATTTGGAATCCCATCATCTCTCGCGATCCTTCGTAGAATCAGCATCCCAAATCGGAGATGACGACAGTCAATCAGAGATGGCGGATATCACCCCAAACACCTCGCTCACCCAACACGGAGCCTCGAAAAGGTTGAGAAGGAAGGAGACAGAGTGAATACCGTTACGTTATGTTCAGCCCATTACAGAGACTAGTATTAGAATTAAAAAAAATCTCTATTCAATGCTATAATCTTCTTTAAATTTAAAAGTAAATTTATAGTGATGTATTGTGCTGAAAAAGACTACTTTATTCTTCAGATCTCTTACGTTGGGGAGGGGGTTTTCTTTTTTTTTTTTGGTAAGAAAATTGAAGATTAAGCCTTTTTAAAAGTTAATACTCCAAGAACGAAGAAGAATTATAACTAAAATAGAAATGCAAAATTATTTAAAAGAAAATCTCTTGATTGTTTTATTTTCTTTTGAAGAAATTAGCGTGGTTAATAGAGATGTACCCTCTTGAAAAGAGCTACGTTTTGTCATTTTTGCTCTTACAACGTAACGGCGCACCGCCAAAGCGCGCGACCATATTACCTCAGACCCTCCGGCTGGAATTAGCACCAGCCACACCTGTTGCAGCTAAGGGGGCTGATTTACGAGATAATCGTGGCCCGTGAGCTGGGTTGGCGAGAACCCCGCACTGTTAGACCTGGTTGTAACATTGAGGTTCAAGGTCCCCGCCAAAAGTTCCCTTTAGTCGGTCGGCATCGCGGTTCGCCGACCTTCTCCCCATCTCGTCACAAGACTCGCTCCTTCTCCTTGTCACCTCCACGTATTCCTTCCCTCTCACCACATTCGACAACTACGACGTGCGGTGTTGCTGAGTCAACTTGAAGCGACTGTGCCGCATTTCCCATCGATGCGCTTCCCCGCCAAGATTGACCGTTCCAACTCTCAGTATTGCAAGTCTTACTATGGTAGCGTATATCAATATTAGCCTACAGGGTATGTTTTTTTATAATTATCTTGATTTGATCCTCACCTAATGCTAGGGACTGTCTACTTTGCTCGACGTCGTGCTGAAGACGACGACTTGATTCGATGGTGTTCAAGCAAGCTTGTAGGCGTAGCAAAAGGTAATTTGCACTGTCGCTTGTATGGGCCATAAAGTGCTCATGGGTCTAGAATCTACCTTTGATACTCTGTACTCGCAAGTTGCTACAAAATGGCATCAACAGGACGACATCGCCCATTTTTTCCATGACTTCCGATGCGTTACTGTGAGAACAGTCTGGACCTTTGACCTTGATGGCGACATTCTACGATTCGACAAAAAGGGTCAAAATCTCTGCGTTCCTCTCAACCTTGTTCGCCAGCGTTCCATAACCATTTCTGATTTCGAGCCTTACGAACCGCCGTCACTCCCCAAACAAACCTTGCAATCTGTGATCTCACGACCATACCTGAAGATGAGACGTAAGGGATTAGACCTGCAAAGTCTGGAGCGGCGTCAGGCTTTTGTTTGTAGAGTACTCACCGACTTTACGTTCCAGTGGAGGCACGTCCTTGGCAGTCGGTACAACAACTCCACATTTCGAAGGCTTGCATGTGCAATTGTTAGGATTACTACTCTAGACTTTACTGTCGTAGAAGTAACGGAACCACGTCACGGCATCGGCGGGTTTCTGGTCTGGATACATAATCTTCCCGAGTGGGAACCATTCAGTGGAGACATTGTCCGGGTTGGTGGGACATCTATTGTCATCTGCCAGCATATTCCGCACGCTGTCAGCCTGATTCGACAGGATTTCGCGAAACAGAGCCTGTCGAGCCAAAAAGACCGTTCCTCCGGAACATCCGAGCAAGGACTCACATACCTCATACTCTCAGTGCGGGAGATCGTTCTGTATCGAATCGACAGCCAGGATGAAAGATACACAAAATCCGAGCGTCTGTTTGACGGTATACATCCTCCTTCCGACGAAGCCATCAAGCTCCTTCTTGAAGCTACACAGACTATCACTCCTACGACTCCTATCTGCAAACTCCCTATCGAGCTGCAGGATATGATCCTTGACAAGGTATCGGCGGGACCAATTGAGAGCGCTAAAGTTGGCTGTATACTCAATATTGGATCAGTTTTTACATGGAAGTCCGGCGACAGGGACATAGAAAGAGAAGAAGGCCGTAGATTCAGGACGTCTTGCACTCCTGTGGAGTCGCATATCTGGTTCGGCAATCACTCTAGTGGCATAGCTTATAAGTAGATTTATTCGGAATGCCCATTCTTCGAATTACCGAGGTTGGCACCAACCATTATTACGAACATGGCCCTAATTAATTTTTGAAGTTGACAGTACCCAAAATGAACTGTCCGAGTATGCGAAATACCTCCCTCGTGGTTCTTCAAGCGTCTTTATAGCGGAGTTCAGTACACCCGCTTACGGAGCGCAGCCCAGAGCTGCGGCAAACCACCTGAAGTTCGGTCATTTGTATGCGTGGGCTGGAGCGGTCAACGTCGCTTGGGTTGGGGCTCCCAAGTGAATGAACAAACGACATCTAAAAAGTTAGATAATCATTCGATTCGTATCGCGCATCACCGAAACACCACGACCCCAACTAGTCACATCACTCGCAGCAAAACTCAACATATGGACGCTCATCTGCACCTGCAAACTTTATTTCATTGATTTGTGTAGGAGGTAGGGTACAACCCGAACATCATCCATTAGGATTAGCGACATTCAATGTCGAAACGAGAACAGAATTTTCCCAGAAAGAGTGACAGAACCCAGACAAACTCCTCCCAATGCGTGTTTTTGTGTTTTTGTGTTGTTGTCAACGGCTGGCGGAGACCGTACTTGTCGTTTCGCTCGTTCGATTACATTGGCGACTGTTGGTGGTGCTTAAGCTTCCTCGACCGACTTGGGCGCGCTCTTCTTGTTGTTCTTGTACCAGAGGGTGGGCAGAAGAATGGAAGAGGTAGTAAACAAGATGCTACTCTGCGTTAGCTGGCGTTGTATTGCGCGTGTTGGTCGACATACCAAAGAGCAATGCTGAGACCCCACACAGTCTTGGCCTGGAAGCAGTTGGACCTGGTCACACCGGCCCAGTGACCGAGGCTGAGTTTGTCACCCATGGTGTTGAGGTTGTTCTTGACCGAGCTAGTGAAAGCATAGGCGTAGGCGGCATCGACCTGGGTCGACGACTTGCCGATCACGTAGCAGTTAAGATACGAGATGGGCTTGCCGACCGTGACCGCCACCACGATAAAAGCGATGAGGAGTAGAGAGTCGACGCCGGACATGACCAGGAGTCCAAGGTTGGCCTCGGACCAGAAGAAGGCGATGCTGACCATGATGTAGAGAGTCGCGATGCAGACCTGCCGAATGGTTAGCGGAGCCTATCTTACTTTGCAACATATACATACCACGCTGATGGTGCCAACAAACTCCTTGGGGGCCTCGATGCCCGTGCTGACGATGTTGCCAATGAAGCTTGCCGTGATGCCGATGGCGATGATCATGGCAACAGTTTGCATAAGCCGCACCAGCAAGAAGAGCTTGCTGATGGGCATGGCACCGTAGCTTGGGACAGGCATCTTGTTGATGGGTTTGTTGTTTGCGAAAGGATGAGGTCGCTGGTAGAGACGGTCGTCAAAGAGGAGGTATCGCAAAGGTCGGACGAGTGGCTTTTATGCTGCAATGAACGGAGCGCGATCTGCCAGCAGAAGAATGAATGCGTTGACAGACAACTTTCAAGTAAGAGATGGACTAGGAGACAATGAGACAATGAGACAAGGAAACAATGAAAGAAAGGAAACTGAAGTAGAGTGTGGATGAGGTGGTTGCTGAAGTGGTTGATGACTCTCCTACCGCTACCTCCAGCGCATCTTAAATACGTGCCAGCGTGCCTTTGCGCTTTGACAGCATCAATCGAAGAGAAATGGCTGGAAGTATTGCTATTCCTGTCAGTCGTCTCTCTGGACATACTCGTTTCATGAAATCTTGAGTAGTCGCTGGCCAGGCCAATGAGCGGCGAGAAGCGCGCTGCTTCAGAAAATGTCCGAACTAAGCGAGCCGGGACACGGACGCATCCCGGCGCGTACAGCATGACACGGCCCTGACAATGAAAAACAACAGTTCCATCCAAAGCCACTGAGCTTCAAGATGTCGCAAACGCCCTGGCGGATCTGGATCCACAGTTCGCTTTGCAGAATGGGTGGACGAGACGTGTCGACGCGGCTAGACGGTTTGCTTCCGCGTCCTACTTCAGCTCCCCGACCAGCATCGCGCGCGGGAGCTATGCCCAGACCGGTGGAGGCTCAATCAGAGGCTCTGGACAACCACTAGATTGCTGGCACTGGCGCTGGAGATGGTGTTGCGGAAGAAACGCAAGGGAGATGACGGGGGAGCTGCAGCACAGGTGTCTATGCTCTTTTGTTGAGCTGGAGACTTGCTGTGCAGATTGGCGCGTCGATTCGTGTTCCTGAATCGTAGGATTCTGTTGGACGGAGTTGTGGACTACTGGTAGGCTTGTCGACGTGGGCTGGGCGGCTGTCTGCCAGCAAGCTTTGGGAGAGGGCTATCTTCCCCATGCTGGCGAGACCAGTTTTTCAAATCTCGTCTCATCCACCTTCAGCCATGGTCAGACCTGGAGTGTCTCTGGCCTCTGACGGTTGTTCACACTTTGGTGATGCAGACGTTGAGGCGAGCTGCGGAGTACTTGTGCGGAGTATCCAGCATCGCCGGCCCAATCCGGCAGGTGCAGCCGAACGCTCACCTCGGCTCAGCGCGCATAACTCCGGGACGCAATCGCAAAGATATCGGCGACATGACTTCTCACCGTCTTTCAATGTCCTGCCTCTGGGCACTTGAACTCTCGATCACTTCGATCATACTTCACAAGTAGTAGCGAATATGGGTATCTCAACATACTGGCAACACAGACGCGACTGGTAGATGTCCACCCCGCTCCCTCCACACGCGAGCTAACCTTATCGCAGCGAGCGCAAGCAGTCCGAACGCGCCTCCAAGATTGCAACCCTCCCACAGCCATACCTCTACCCCCTTTCGTCGCAAGAACGCACCATCCTCGGCAAGCCAATCCAAGAGCTCGTCCAAGATGTGCACAAGCAAGTCACCAGTCCCGTCGATATCCTGCGCGCATACGGCAAGGTAGCAATAGAGGCACAGAAGAAGACAAACTGTGTGACGGAGATATTGTTCCCTGAAGCTGAGGCATGGGCGGAAAACGAGGTCAATCTGAAGGGCCCACTGGCGGGAATACCCGTGTCGTTGAAGGACTCTATACAGGTCACGGGCTTTGATATCACCGTGGGGTTCTCGTGCAACAGTGGAAAGCCGTATTCCGAGGATGGGCCTATGGTGAGGCTGCTGAAGGAAGCTGGTAAGCTCGATGGTGGTCGTAGGAGTTACATTTGCTAATCGCTTAGGTGCCGTACCCTTCGTCAAGACCAACCTACCCACTACCCTCCTCTCCTTCGAATCCACAAACGATGTCTGGGGCCGCTGCACCAACCCACACAACGACAAGTACTCTCCCGGAGGCTCAACTGGAGGCGAATCTGCTCTTCTAGCATTCGGAGGTAGCCGCATCGGTATTGGTTCAGATGTTGCAGGCTCGGTACGAGTACCTGCCCACTTCTCGGGCTGCTACTCGCTTCGCTGCTCTACTGGTCGCTGGCCGAAAATGGGCATGAACACCAGCATGCCGGGTCAAGAAGCCATTCCCAGCGTCTTCAGTCCCATGGCGCGGACCCTGAACGACCTGACCTACTTCACCCGAAGCTTAATACAGATGAAGCCCTGGAAATACGACTACACAGTGCACCCCCTCGAATGGCGAGAAAGCATTGAAACACAATACAAAGAGAAGAAGACCTTCCGCGTAGGCGTTCTCCGTACCGACGGCGTGGTAGACCCCTCCCCAGCATGCGCCCGCGCCCTCGACGACGTAGCAAAAGCCCTCGAAGCTGAGGGCCACGAAGTTTATGACGTGACCCCGCCCTCTCCCTACGAAGCCCTCTACCTAGCCTCGCAGCTTCTCCTCAGCGACGGCGGCAACACCTTTATGTCCTTCTTCCGTACCGGGGAGTGGAACGATCCCGGCGCCTCGCAGATGGTCTTCTACATGAACCTCCCGCGCCCCATCAAATACGTGTACTACCTCTGGGTCAAGTACGTTAAGCGCGACGACATATGGGCTGGGTTACTTCGCGACTTCCACGCGAAGTCAGCACATGAGTATTGGCAGTTGGCGGGGAGACGCGAGGCGTACAAGAACAATTTTTTCAATTGGTGGAGTGAGGAGGCGAAGATGGATTTCATGATTACGCCGCCGAATGCGACGCCGGCGGTGCCGCATGAGGCTATGCATGATGCTGTCAGTAGCTGTGGATATACCTTTTTGTTCAACCTTGTAAGATCTGCCCTCCCCCTTTCTACTCCACGCCTAACGATTACGCAGTTGGACTACACATCCGGCATCATTCCCGTCACCCACGTCGATCCGAAACTCGACCAACTCCCTGCTGGTTTCAACATCAATAAGCTGAACGGCGTCGCGCGAGGCGCATACAAGCACTACGACGCCACCAAGATGGCCGGGCTACCGGTTGCGGTGCAAGTCGTTGGCCGAAGACTTGAAGAAGAGAAGATCTTGGCGGTTATGGAGCGTGTGGAGGAGGCGCTTGACAGGCATGGTGGGCGGTATGAGTTGCTTGACATTGACTGATAAGGCTGGGGATGAGGGGAGAGTTGGTGGCTTACTGATCGGATTGCATATACGCGGATCGTGATTAGTATATGGGATGGATTTGTATATAGGCGGGGGGAATACCATACTAACGCTAAATCGTACTTTCCATTTACACACCCCAAATCTTAATCCCACGAACTTCCCACGAGTGCCTAACAACCCTCACATCGTCATCCAGATACACCGGCAACCCCTCGGACTTCCTTCGGGAACCCTTTCAGTTCCCTCTGCATGCTTCCAACACCGACAAATCCTCGAGCTCTATTCAAGATGGCAATCTCTCTGCTCACTTCGTTGGACCGGGCAAGTCTTCTGCCGGCCATCCGGTACCCTCCTCGCACGCTATTACAAGCTCCTGTCACCGCGGACCCGCTCCGAACCGATTGATCGCCTCTGCATCACAAATACCCCTCCGTCCCACGCTACGTAGCTACCCCTCATGCGGAAAGCGGTCCGTGCTCCAGCTACCCCACTACAAGATTTGGAATTCGGAGCTGGGCGGTAGCACCGGTAAACAAAGACGTTCAGCCGCATAGATGACGCTGGAATCTATGTTGCGAATGTGGTCGGAGGAATTGGAATTGGAGTCGGGATTGTAATTGAGGAGTTGGACTTCCAGAGCCGGCGCCCGGAGAAGTCAATTGACGGGTATCTGCTATCCGCTCGACAGAATGACGGTATCCACGCTGACGACCCAACAAACGTATTGATTGGCTCCAACCCACCGCTGTGGACATGGCGGCGGCGGATGGCACGTCATCTTTGCGGTGTGAGGGGTCGTCCAGGCACGGCCGATGCCCTCCGATGGGCTCAGCGGCGAAGTACCGCGTAAGTGCCGCTGCACTGGGTCGTGGTCCAGCGCAAGAGAAGGATCCCGGTGGAGACACAGCGGGCTATATAAGGCCGTCTCGCTGCTGAGGACCTTGATGTCTTTCTCCCCAGACGCTTACCCGACTTCATCCAACCAATTCACCGATCTTACCTGTTTCGGAATACCCACGAGCTTAATTCAGTATGACGAGCTACAACGGACACTGCCACTGCGGGCAGACGGTGTGGAGCGCTAAGTTGGATACGGAGCAGCAGGGGCATATTCTTTGGTATGTTGCACGTCGGTGACACTGAGCTTCCGGGTCGGATTTGTGTTTTGGTGTTGGTGCTGGGATGGTTGGACGAGCTGAGGCTAATGCGTCCGTTGTAGCCACTGCGACACCTGCAAATACCTCTCCGGCTCCGCGTACACACTCAACCAGATCATCCCCAAGGATGCGCTCAAGATCACGAAGGGCGGAGATAGCTTGAAGAAGTACACTTACTACGGAGACTCGGGTATGTCTTACTTCTCTTCTCTCCATCTCTCCTCGCAATTTTACTTACAACCCCCCAGGCAAAGGCGTCCACTGCTACTACTGCCCCAACTGCACCACGCACGTCTACCACCACCAAGAAATCATGGGCGAGGACACCATCGTGCTGCGTACGGGCTTGCTCGCGGAGGGCATCAACGGGACGTTGAAGCCGGCGGCGGAGATTTATGGAAAGGCGAGGCTGGGATGGGCGCCTGAGGTTGCACAGACTTTTGAGACTCTGCCGCCTTCATAGAGGAGAGTTGATTGGGGAAAGGAAAAAAGGTGGTTGACAGGTCTTGAAATTTTTATGTGCGAGAGTAGAGCTTTGTGTGCTGGAAAGTAATCAGATTGAAATGCCTTTTCGGAGATGTGCGGTTGCGTATGCTACTACTATAGAAGTACCTTTTTACTCGCTTTTTGGACAAGTTGCTCCGCTGAAAGAATTCATTGCGTCGCCACTTCGAGACATCCAAGTTTCTTTTCAAGATGATGGAAAGTAAAACACCTTGAAGCTACCTCTACCAGCTTTGTGACCTTGCCTCAGGTAAAGCGCTTCCACTGACTACACCAAAAGGATATGTGGCATTTCCTAGGAATGTTGCGAGTAGCGAGGTGCGACACAGTATATTGGAAAGAAACAGGCAGCTCCGTACATGCCTACACTAACTATTCGCACGAGAGCACAGAGCCTACGTTCTCTATAACCAGGTTTCATCATCGATAAATCGCTCGAATCGCACGAGAGCACAGGGCACCACTTCTTTCCCGAACCAGGTATCATCATTCATATAATCTGTAAAAACCATCCCACATACATGCCCCATTTAATCCTGAAGCGCAGGAAAGTTGCGCAGGAAATGTGACGGGCACTCGTAACCAGACGGATCTGTTCAGCATTAGCAACCATCCCGAATCTTTCAAACAAGGAGTACACTTACTCTTGTCCAAATACAGCTGATGGTACGTTTCCGCGTCCCACCACTGCCCCGCTGGCAGCACCTCCGTCGCAACGCTACCCTTCCACCACTGCTTGTTCACCTTCTCGGTGACATCCTTCGCAATCTTCTCCTGCTCTGCATCATGGAAGAAGATGCCACTCCTGTACTGCGAGCCCACATCCGGACCCTGTCGGTTCGCCGTGGTGGGGTCGTGCATCTTGTAGAAGTACTCGAGGAGGGTGCGGTAGGTGACTTTCTCGGGGTCGAAGACTACTTGAAGGGCTTCGGCGTCTATCGCTGCGTTAGCACCTCATACATACGAAACGGGTTCCAAGGTGAAGATGAACGTACGTCCTGAGCGCCCACTGCACACGGCGCGATAACTCGGGTTCTTCGAATCACCACCAATATACCCCACGCGCGCATCCAGCAAGCCCTTGTCCGCGAAAGCGCGTCGGTACATGTGCTCGACGCCCCAGAAGCAGCCGGCTGCTATGGTGGCGGTTTGCGCGCCTGCGGGCACGTTCATTGGGGAGGCGGGGGCGGAGCTCATGCTGAATGGTCGGATGAAGCGGGAGAGAAAGGACATAGAGAGGTAAGAGAGGCCGATGAAGAGGAAGGCTGGGAGGAGCTTCAGGTTGGTCGGCGGTTGTGTTGTGTTTCTAGGCGATGCTGTTTAGTGGAGTTTTTATGGATATCTGCGATTTGAGATTCGCCGTTGGAGATGTCTGTGACGCCATCATGTTTGGGGAAATTGTGTTGACTAATCAACGCGCCACGGTGTGGCGCAGGGCTGATCTTCAATCCTTCTTCTGTGTTTGTCAATTGTTTCCATCATCATTCTCATCAATGTGGGCGGTCTTTTCCGACCCGTGTCGGATTACTGAGTCGCCTCCTGCTGTGCCGCCCTCTCGATATTTCAGATTTCTCTCAGAACAGTAATCTGTCCCGTCGCCGCCTTTAGCCGGGCTCGGGCTCGGGAGCCTCAGCGGTACGCCTGCAAAGTATAACGACTCGAATTGTTGCACATCGCGGCTGATCGCGAACATCGTTCGACTGCTTTTCCACCTGCCTCGCTGAACGCGGTTGCTGGTCCAGCTTCTTTGCCGTGTCTGCCGATACGACGCCGCATTGCTGCACAAGCTGTCGTTTCGTTCCATCTTTCAAGCGACGTCTCTTCTTCGTATTCCTCTTCTCCTCCCTCGTTGAAACTTTCTCAATCCGTTCAATCCGTAGAAGTTTTGCAAGGTCGACTTCCATTCTGAGCTCGCTGTGGGACGTGGCCAAGGCGCTGGTCGGCATGTTGCGCTCCTACCGCTTCGTGACGGCATGTGTGTAATCAATATTCAATCTATTGCGCTCGAGTTCGACGTCGCTAGGGTTCTGGAGTCGTCGCTCGCAGCAAAGACCCGGTCTGGAATCACCGCGATGCCACCGGTACCTCCACGCCTTCCCCAATGGCAGGATATACCCGGATGTCTATGACCGAGATTCTGGCTGCAGCCCAAAGTGTTATTTTTAACCCCCCCTCCAGATCTATCCAATGCCCTTGCAGCCGTCAGCTCTCGCCTAGGCAGATTATACGAGCAGTTGGCAGCGGTGGACTGACAAGCATTAATTTAAGGTTAATCTACGCTTCAATCTCTACGTCCCGTTTTGAGATCCACGACATGGAACGTCTCCACGGTCCACGAGCTCTTACTGTCTACGAAACCAGCAAACTATTTTCAGCTCTCGCTACCACGACAATTTACTGCAATACGAGAGAGGTAGATGAGCTTTGCTGAGGCTTTAGAGCCTTTGGAGCTGCTTGCTTCTCGCTTCCACCAAAGATGCCGTCCAGAAGTTCTATTTCAGGGTCGATCTTCCAGGATCGTATATAACCCAATTCAACATCAATATACAGCAACCACGCTGGCTTGTTGTGGATCAGATTTGTGCATTTGGCCACGCCCCGGCACGAAAAGACCACGCGAGAGTCGAGCGACTTGCAGTCATCTGATTCCCACAAGCCGTGTTTGGAAAACATCTCGGCCTTGAGCTTCGTATTTCAGATTGTATCCTTTATCGAACCGCCCATGCAAACGTCCTAGCATGCCGTCAGAGCTCCAGAAAAACACATTCTCAAGCCCCATGGACGGCAAACCAACGTGCATTCGGCACACTGAGACCCTGGACCGGGACTGAGCGGACGCATGACCCGGCTATCGATATCAATTTGCCTCGTATGCGGTCTACAGCGCATGGTGGAGTCTCACAAAGCGTATTCCACCGCGGACTTTACCCTTTTCCAGAGGCTGGCCTTGAGCAAAGGCGCACTCAGAGTCACAATGCGTAACGGTTACTTCGAAGCTCAAGGGTAACACGAGCTCACCTGACGACGACGTCCAGACTTTTTACCACCGACAGACCCCGGCCCGCCGGTCCATCCGTACTCTAGATTGGGACAGTGACTTGGCGCAGTTATCCAGGCCTGGTCAAGTGGTCGCATCAACCGATAGCAGATGCAGCAGCACTGTCGTTGGTGACATGAGCAAGCAATGAAGTCGCCGAGGGCCTGGTATATAATCTCATCTCCATCCCCCCCAAATTGCTCTTCATCAAGTCACAGCTCACAGACCATCCAGCATTACATCTTAAGATCATCACTCTGCAGCCTCGCTCATCTATCCATCACATTCAAAATGAAGTGGCTCCTTGCTCTCCTCCCCCTCGTCGCCGCCTCGCCGGTCGAGATCCCTGGCGTCCAACTTGGCGATGCTCCCCCACCAGGCCAGGTAAACATCCTACAACTGGTTTTCTCAACCAAAGCTCTAACACGTCCAGGTTACCATCCGCGGTGTCACCTATGGTGGAACGGGATGCCCTCAGGGCACCGTGAGCAACCAGATCTCGTCTGACCGCACCATCATGACGCTCATCTTCGATGCCTACATTGCCTCGATTGGTCCCGATGTCAAGACCATCGAGAACCGCAAGAACTGCCAGATCAACGTGGACATCCAGTACCCCGGTGGGTTCCAGTACTCGATCCTCAGCGCCGACTACCGTGGCTATGCCGCCATCCAGAAGGGTGTCACCGGTACCCTCAAGTCGACCTACTACTTCTCCGGTTCGCAGGAGCAGGTATGTAAAGCAATGTTCTAGCCGATACAAAATGTCTTCTAACAGCCCATTAGAGCTCGACCGAGTACAACTTCGTCGGCCCCGTCAACGGCGACTACCTCAAGCACGACCAAGCCGACAGCACCTCGGTCGTATGGTCGCCGTGCGGCGCCAACGGCATGCTCAACATCAACTCGCAGGTCCGCCTCACGGGCTCGGGCAGCGCGACCGGCCTCCTCACCACCGACTCGACCGATCTCAAGTTCACCCAAGTCGTGTACGTGCAGTGGCAGAAGTGCACTAAGTAAAGCGCTGGCTGATGGCTTGCGAAGGCATGGGTGGAACGAGACCGAAAGGAGATTCTCTTTCTTGAAGTTGGAGGGTGGCTTTAAGCTGGACGTGTTTGAGGGTTTAAGGTGGCGGGCTTGTTAGGGTGGGGGTCTTGGAAATTGATGGGCTGTGAGTTTGAGGTAGTTGAATGATGAGATTTTATGATGACTTTGCTGTGCTGTGCTTTTGTGTAATGTGTGAGTTTTGTTTATTTTATTACAAAATCGGTATTGTGGTTAAGAAGGAGGACACGCAACTCTGAGATGAAAACATCCCCCAAACACAAACATAGTATAACAAGATGAGACACTTGAAGGACACGATGAATGCAGACGGAGAACATTTGAGGTGTGACGGGATCTTCACGTGCGCGGGTCGCGGTTGCTAGCGACAGACCCCTGTCTGTTTTGAGGCCCGAGCGTCGTAAACACAATCTTTCCGAACTCACAACCACAGCGTTCCGCACGACCATCATCACCGCCATACCTTCGCTCGCTCAGGACCTCGCCGCCCCAGTCCCACGAGAGCCGCACCCGATAGTCTTTTCGCGTTTCCACAGCCCCAGCGCGCGACCATGGCCGCCAATGGCGCGTCCTCCATCTCCGTCACCGTACGAGTCCGTCCGTTCACCATTCGCGAGGCGGCACAATTGTCACGGGGCGACGACCAGACGCTCTTTCTTGGAGATGGCTCGTTAGCCGCGGCACCGACGCCGAAGCTGCATTCAAAGGGCATCCGACCGGTCATCAAGGTGGTCGATGAGAAGTGCTTGTATGGGTCCCCGTAAGGCCGTATGTTGACAGGAGCTGACGTCGTTGCAGAGTATTCGACCCCCCAGAGGATAACCCCGTACAACGATTATCAAGATCAGTTCCATCAGGGAAGCGGGTAAAGGACCAAACATTTGCGTTCGATCGGGTCTTCGACGAGGCTACCACACAAGGCGATGTTTACGAATCGACGACAAAGCCTCTGCTGGACAGTGTGCTGGACGGGTACAATGCGACGGTATTTGCATATGGCGCGACGGGCTGCGGAAAGACACATACCATTACGTGCGTATTACAGACGGGCTCGTCTTTCACCACTAACGTGCTGTAGAGGAACCGCGCAACAGCCTGGGATAATCTTCATGACGATGCAGGAACTTTTCGAGAAGATCAACGAGCTGCAGGAGGAGAAAGTGTGCGAGGTCACGCTCTCTTATCTCGAAATCTACAACGAGACAATTCGCGATTTATTGGTGGAAGGCGGGAGCAAGACAACGTTGATGCTGCGGGAGGATGCGAACCAGACTGTCTCGGTCGCGGGCCTCTCGAGCCATCGCCCACAAAACGTATGTCAGCCAAAAAGTGCGCCAGAAGAATACTCACATGTGGCAGGTACAAGAGGTCATGGACATCATCGTGCGCGGCAACGAGTGGCGGACCATGTCCCCGACCGAAGCCAACGCAACCTCGTCGCGATCACACGCCGTCCTCCAGATCAACGTCTCCTCGAAGGACCGAAACGCCTCCGTCAACGAGCCTCATACCATGGCAACCCTCAGCATCATCGACTTGGCGGGTAGCGAGCGAGCGAGTGCAACGAAGAACCGCGGAGAACGTTTGCTGGAAGGCGCCAACATCAACAAGTCCCTACTCGCACTAGGAAGCTGCATCAACGCCCTATGCGATGTGCGAAAGCGGAATCATGTGCCATACCGGAACTCGAAGCTCACCCGTTTACTCAAATTCTCCCTTGGGGGCAACTGCCGGACAGTCATGATTGTGTGCGTGAGCCCATCGAGCTCCCATTTCGACGAAACGCAGAATACGCTACGATATGCGAACCGAGCCAAGAATATCCAAACCAAGGTCACCAAGAATGTTTTCAACGTGAATCGTCACGTCAAGGATTACCTGAAGAAGATTGACGAGCAAAGAGCCCTGATCGACGAGTTGATGAACAAGCAGAAGGATTCCGACGCAAGTGCGTTTGTCAAGTTCACAAAACAAAGCGAAAAGAAGGAGACCGTTCTTCGGGAAGCGATGATACGGTTGCGCCAGGCCTACGCGGATTCAGAGCCAGATCGGCGGGAGAGGATATCCACTTTGAAGAACTTGAAGCATGCAGAGAAGCGCATATCCCTCATTTCCGCCTGGATTGCCGCATTCGACCATGTTCAGGACACCCGCGAGAATGAAGAGATGCCGGCGCAGGTCATAGCAATGAGAGACTCGGCCGTGGGCATATCGGTGGAGCTGGAGCAGACGAGGCAACATTGTCATCGAAGGGTGGAGCGCGCGAACTGGGCAAGCAAGATGGACACCGCACTCCAGGTCGGCCTACGGCAACTCAGCGAAATTGATGGATCCAACGATAGTCCCGATGCAGCCAATCTTTCGCGGGAGTACGAGCTATTGAAGTCGAATGCCGAGCGCGAGGTCATCAATGTGCTCATGGAGCAAGAAAGAGGAGGCGACGCGGCGATTGTGCAGGTCCTAGTCCAGGCGCACATCGAGACAGTCGCCATCCTAAGCCAGATAACGCAACTGTCAGAGGAAGAAGCGGTCCAGGCGGCGAGAAAGGTCCTCACGAAGATCATGAACTCGTGCACGAATGCTACATCACAAGCCATTCGACCAGATGGCGGCCTCCCAGTCACAGAGTTTTTCGCGCCGAGTCACAAGGGCACTCCGAAGCGCAGGAAGCCCGTAAACATCATGGGCCCTACGGAAATGCGGCCTCTCCCAGCTATGCCAGCACTCACCGAAGCTATTCAACTTTCGGCATCTCCGGCAAAGGGTTCCCCTCGACGCAGAAAGATGGGCGGTGTGAAGAAGGGCGTTCAATTCTCCCCCATGCGTAAGAAGTCGCCGTCCAAGGCCAAGCGGGGTGTAAGGTGGCGGGATGATACAGAAAATGGTACTCTTGCGGAATTCCAGAGAACGCCAGAGCAAGATGTGGAAACGACACCGACAAACTCGTCAATCGAATTCCCTCCTCCCACATACTCAGCTCCAATTGCCGCGCCTGAAGCAGAGCAGAATGGATCTTCGCCTATACTCACACCACCCCAACCCTCCATGGACCTTAAGCCTCGCTCCAGCCGTTTCCAGACGGGCTTCTTATCGAAGAAGTCGGACGGCTCGCCTGCCCCACCTACCATGACGTCCTTCTCTTCGGATTCAGACACCTCTCCGCTTCGTGAAATTGGCACCAACACAATCCGTCCGTCTTCACTCAGTGTGGTTCAGAATGCCACGGATGGCGGTCACGCAGAGGGCAGCTCTTCTGGATCCGACTCAGAGAAATGGAGCATGGACAACTCCGATGCCCGCAAGATCAGCTCAGCGATGAAACGACGCTCCTCCACCAACCAAGGCTCTTTCGCAATGAGCAAAACTCATCGCCGCCGCAGTCCCACTGCAGCATCAGCGTGCAGCCCGCCAAATGAGAACTCGCTCTTCTCTGCCAGTGCGGCGCGTCGAATGGTCAAGAGCGATCGTGAGGCTGACTGGAAGAACAGCGTCCTTAGCCCACGGACTGCCCCGATAATGAAGGCCGCCCCTGCGCGACGAACGACCATGGCCGTGACGGGAGAAGACCGGCCAAGGGAAGTGGTGAGCCTGAATCGGGCGCCTGTGAGGTTGGCGAGTAACTCTTCGACGGGATCGAGAGGTAGTCTTATTGGCGCTTCTAAGAGTGTTTGGCGCTGAGCGTCGTTTTGTGCAGATGGCTGACTTGGGTTGCAGCAAGATGGCTTTTCGAGGCGATGAAGTGAGCGAGTTTTGTGTGCTTTTCGACGTCGTTTTCCTATTGAGCGTTGGCGATGCGGAGTATGAGTGGAGCGTTGGATATCGAAATTCTTCTCCGACGATCGATTTCGATCGTTGAAAACTTGGCTACCTGCATGGTCGGTCTGACCTGGTGTTTTGGGGGTTTCTGAAGGATCTTCGGGCGTTGTATGAATTCAAAGCATCTGGGTGGGCTTGGGTTTCTTGTATTACTTCTTGAGTGTTTTAATGGTTGCATATTCACCTCATGACTACTTCGTCTCCTGCCCCTCATCCTCTACATTTTTCTACTCACAACTTCTCCCCATTCACACCCGGCGTATCCGCAATCCGGAAGACATACTTCACCGCACTAGCGTTCCCGGCCTTCAGATTCGTCAATGCCTTCTCCAGCCCACCCAATCCTCCCTCAACCACCTCAATGGGATGTGGCGTGAACCAGCCCTCGGCCAATCCCCTCGCAATATACCGGTAGTAGATGTACGCAAAGTCTTTGTCGCCCTTGTGCGACTCACCCACACTCGTAGTGACGAGCTTTACGGTGTCGGGAACGCCTTCGTACTTCTTGCCCGGCAGGACGACAGTAAGGTGGCCGTGAGGATCGAGACCTGCGGCGATGATGTTGGTGTAAGAGTTGTGCTCCGAGGTCGCGTCGAAGGCGTATTGGAACTTTTTGCCGGTGAGTGCGGATTTGAGGCCGGAGATGACGGCGTCGTCACCTTTACGGTAGTCGATGATGGTGTCGCCCTTTGAACGGTCGATGAGGCCTTCGACGAAGTCTATGCCGCGGCCGGCGACGGCGATGATGGGGTGGATGTTTGATTTTACGGCAAGCTTGATGGCGTAGGCTATTGTTATCCGTTAGCATGTGTTCGAGGTTAAGGTTCTCCGCCTTTTTCTTTAACCAATGCCGATTCTCAAAGCAATGGTAACAAGGAGAACGAAAGAATTCAAGTAACATACCGCCAACGGCACTCGCGCCGCCATAAACCACAAGCGGAATCTCTTCCTTCGCGGGACTCCACGGCGTCGGGAGCCCAAGTCTTTGATGCAGACCGATCGCGCTCGTCATAGCGGCCAACGGCAACGCCGCCGCATCCTCGAAGCTCGTCGTCTTGGGGATGTGGAAGGTAGTGTGCTGCCAGCCGACGGCGTACTCGGCGTAGGAACCGCCTGGAGACATCATCTCGTGGAAACTGGCGACGCGGTCGCCTACTTTGAATTCCCAGACTTTGTCGCCCACGCTGTGCACGATGCCTGCGATGTCATCGCCGGTGTTTATGTTTTTCTTGAAGAAGTCGGGGATTTTCCTGATTGGACGGTTAGAGCGATGTGTTGGAGGTAGGATTGTTTATAATTCGAGAGGGTCGGAAGCGGATGCGGAGGGAAGTGGAGATGTGTCAGGGGTTATGGGTATAGTTGGTGATAGTGAGGCTGAAGCAAGATGCAACATACCAATCCTTGGGATTACTTCCACTGACCACCACCTTGATAACGACCTGTTCCGGGCCGGGCTCTGGGATGGGACTATCCACGATCTTGACCTTGGGGCCTTCGCTGACGATAGCTTCCTTCATCCTGCGTCTGTGTGATTTTTGAATTCAAAGGGTAGGTGAGTAAGTGCGTAAGTAGATCAATCGGATATGCAACAAACAATATAACTACTCGAGCCACCGCGACAGGGCGGGGTACATATACCGCGGCACCAGAAAGCTACCCCACATGGCGGATTAATAATGACGTTCCATTGCGTGCTAAAGAGAGGACCCTGGCGACGTCAAAAGACTCCCCGATGGCCGTCGGGAGTCGAGTGCAAAAACGGTGCGAGCTACCGGCCGAAGTTAGCCGACTTGGGGCCGGATGCATGTCGCCGCCACGGCCGACTAGGAAGTGTAAACTCCGGACATGGTAAGTAAAGATGGGATCCTGATTGTTAATGAGTTCATGGGATGTGGTGAGATGACTTTTATTGGTTCGCCTGATTGCTGAAGTAGGAGAGCACTAGGGACTGTGCTACACCAGAAGTGTTGTGACTGGATAGTAAAAGAGAAGAGTTTAGGTCGATTTGAAATGCAGCGACGTGTTGGGCAGAGCCGAAACGAGTGCTCGAGTATAACCCCATGGTAATGATGTGTTGTGCAATTTCTTCATGCCAACCTCGCTCATGCTTGCTAAGTACATACTGCGAGGATAGCTCCGGTCTAGATCTGCTATCTCTCAAGGTCGTTCTTGCGACCATGCCTTGAGCAGCCTCTACGCAGCTTTCGTAGTCCACATGCCTGGGCTACATGCCTCGGTCCCACGTAACTCGGCAGAACGCAATCGCCGCACACTATTTGTGTACACAGTCTTGCCCAAGATCCGCGGCGCGAGCTGGTAGCTGCGCCGGAATGTCCAGACATAGTCCTGGAACAATCGGAAGAAGAACCAACCCTCTTTCAGTAGGAGTGGAGATGTTCACTGTCACACACAATCACCCAATCATGACGCCTCTTCCTCCTCATCAACCTCACCCACAGCTCTCCCCTTCTTCGCCCCCCTATAAATCCAACTCTCCGCCTCATTAACCACACCCCCCGTCCTCCCCCTTGCCCAATTCAAAGCATCCTGCCCAGCCCCATACCCAACCCCACACACCAGCCCCAGCCGAATCGTCCTCGCAGCTGTCACCATCGGAAACCCATTCCACGCACTCCACAGACCGCCCGTCACCATCCCCGCAACAGTACTACTCCAGAAATCCCTGCACTTCCCGACCCCCTTCTCCAACCGATCCACACTCAACTCATCCACACCCTCCATCTCCTCCAGCGTGCGCCCAGCCCGCCACGTCCCCCGGAAGACATCCATGCTCTCCTCGATAATGAAGAAGACGCTGCTGCAGGCTGCGAGGTAGAAGCCTGACCGCACGCCGGCGAGGATGCCGTGGCGCAGCTTATAGTAGGATTTGGACTTGTGGTAGAGGTACCAGCCGGGTTGGGAGATGGGAAGGCGGTGAGCGTTTTCGGCGCGGAAGCGGAGGGAGGCGAGGCGCGAGGTAGTGGTGTAGCCCAGGAAGGTGCCGCAGGCGAAGGCTGTGAAGGAGGAGAGGAGGAGGCGCTGGTCGAAGGGCATGCCGAGGCGGTCGGGGGAGAGGTGTGGGGGTGGTGGCGCGAGAGGTGTAGATTGGGAGGGTGGTGAGGTTTCTGGCGCGATATCTACTGGTGGCGTCGCCATTGTGAGAGGTTGCGAAGGTTGCGAAGATAGTCAATTGAGGCACCGAAGAGCTTCGCGACAGCGGGGCTGCGTGAGCAAGTCCAAATGCAAAGAGTCCGGGCGCGTGGAACCGATGATCAGACAATGTAGATACAGAAACTGGACCCGGATGAGACGAACCGATTCAGTAGTCCTAGAATCGGGTCAAGCAACGGGAAAGTGATGTCGTGAAGAAGAGGAAGCTCTGATCACACGATGAAGCTTCATGCCAAGCCTTCGGAATAAAGCCGCCTTCCGACTGGTCGCATCCTACCAACTTTCCACCACCCCACGAACACCCGCATTTCTCTCCTCGACGCGTTTTAGACCTCAGTCTGCTCTAGCCCATCGAGTCACTCAAACTAGGCTGACAAGACTACGCGTCTACGCTTTCAAACTACGCTACAGGCACTCTGTCAACTCCCGCCACACACCTCCAATCGACAGTAGAGAGCACACCACATCACACCACACACAATGACCTCGACAGCCCCCTCCCCCCAAACCTGGACCCTCCGCCTAAAACACGGCAAAACAACCATCCTCCTACACGCAGACCCCCTCCAAACCTTCACCTCCCTAAAAGAAACCCTCCACACCGCGCTCCAAGAAACCACCCTCACCAACCCCGACACAGGCGCCGCAATCCCGCTCCCGCCCTCCCCAACAGCCTACCAACTCGGCGTCCCCGTGAACCCGGCCGAACCAAACCGCGGCTTCCAGCTCGGCGTGTGGGAGATTTCCGAGGACGACGACGACAATGCGGATGGGGCGAAGGGCAAGGGGAAGGGCAAGGCTAACGGTGGGAGTAGGAAGGTGGAGGTGGGGCCGGGCAGCGTGAAGAATTGTCCTAAGGGTGCGGGGTTGAGGGATGGTGCTGTGCTTGCGGTGAGGTGGCGGGGCGATGGCGCGGGGTGGGAGGACGAGGAGAGTGAGGATGAGTTGGAGGGGTTGAGGGTTAAGAAGGGGGATATGTGGGGTGTTCGGCTTGCGAGCTTTGAGGATGGGTATGGGGTGGAGAATGAGGGGGATCTGGGCGGCGGGGTTAGGACTGATGGGGATTGAGTGGGAGGGGTGTGTAGGAGGCGGTGGGCAGGGGATCTTTGCATGCATTTATGGGCGTTGGGACATGGGGTGGCGTTATGGATACTGGACCATGGAATGGGGTCGGATGGTAGATACCACTTCACGCTCCACTTAAGCGAAGATACGATATGAAGCGAGCAGTTCACGCACGTACCAGCGTCCCTCAGTCCAAACATTGTATTCTGGATATCATCGTGGCGTCAAACCCTCATCTATCATCAATCATACACATGAACATTGCATGCCCCCTTCCTCTTTTCACCCTCAGTCCTTGTCCAACCGCACAGCCGGCTGCTCCTTGATCCAGCTCAAATCCACCTTGTGACCCAACAATTCCCTGATATTCGACACCTCGTACTTCATCATGGTCGGACGCTCTAGACTAAGCCCAAAGCCGTACACGCGCAAGTCCTTGGGCAAGCCCATGGGCTCCAACATTTCCGGGCGGAACATGCCCGAATTGCCGATTTCGAGCCAGCGGGCGAGGCCTGCGAATTGTTAGAGTGCGAAACATGTCTGAGATGGGGGCGTGCGCATCTACATACCCTTGTGGTAACCAAAGATCTCCATCGAAGGCTCGGTGTAAGGATTGTACGCTGGCTTGAAGCGCAGGTTCTCGATGCCCATTTTGGAGAAGAAGTCCTCGAGGAAGCGCATCAAGCCGCCGAGCGTCAGCCCGAAATCCGCAATAACACCTTCAATCTGGTGGAACTCTGCCAGATGCGTAGCGTCGACAGTCTCGTTGCGGAAGACGCGGTCGATGGAAAAGTAACGCGCCGGCCGAGGATCCTCTGCTAGGCGATGCAGCACCCAGGTAGATACTGATGTGGTGTGTGTTCGGAGGACGAGACGTAGACACTCGTCTTCTGACCAGGGGTACCGGTAGCCAATTGAGCCAAAAGCCCCTTCTTGATGCACTTGTTGTATGTTCTTCCAGTACGCCTCATAGTCTCTAGGCTTCGTCTCCTTCTTTTCCGCGTCAGGTGGGGCGAAAAGTTTCTTGGACCCCGACTCCATCAAGTCCATAACAGCCTCGGTCTCAGGGTCTGCCCGTGGCTTGTCGGCTTTGGGAGGGTCTGAGATGAAGAAAGTGTCTTGCATGTCGCGGGCGGGATGCTGCTGCGGCACGAAGAGAGCGTCAAAATTCCAGAAGCCAGAGTCGACAAAGTGTCCCGTGGGCATCTCGACGAATCCCTGGGAGAAGAATACATTTCTGAACTCCTGCCGCACCTTGTTGAGTGGATGTAGCGATCCAGCATCTTGCGACACACCGAGCGCATTGAAGTTGTAGGGCTTGAAGTTGGCCGTTTCCCATGATCCGCTGGCCAGCATCTCCGCCGTCAGGTCGGTGACCTCTACTGGTATCTCCTTTGCGTACTTGGGGCCCTTCGATACGGTGTAGTGTATGACCTTTGACACCGTGACTAGCTTCCTACTCTTCAGCTCTTTGAGCGTCTTAGCGTCCGAGAGCGATTTGGTATCTTGTATGCCCTTGAGATGATCCCGCGTGATGTCTTGCACCGTGTCTGCGACCAGTACCAGCGAGTCTCCGTCCTTCTTCACCCACTTGTTCTTGAAGGCATTGCCCTGCCCCGCCTTTGCGGATTCGGCGCCGACGACGTTCTACGAGCACAATGTCAGCCCCCAATTAAGATACCAATCCAATCACGTATACGTACAGCCAGCTCCTTTATAGTCACCTTCCCCGCATCCTTGACAGCCTTCCACACTTTATACTCATGACTCCCATCTGCCACAATTCCCTCGGCCTCCTTCGTAAGAAGCACCTGTTCCGAGTCATTTGCCTGGTATTCTACCATGGACCGGCTCGCCAGCCGATCCAGCGCCGCCTTAATCTCTGCCTGGGGTATTGAGGGGAAATCTTCGCCGGTTTGGAGGGGTTGTTTCGTGTCGAGGAGGTCTAGGACGTCTTGGGTGACATTCTGCTCTTTGGTTTCGAGAGGAACGGGGACGGGACCCCGCGTGCCGCCTGCCATATTTGCGTAGTAGTAGAGGTTCGAGGGACTACGGGAGAAGCTGTGTATGAGTCGGTGGATGAGTCGTACCTGGTAAATTCGGGCATGCCGGAACTTTGTTTTGCCGATGCCAAGACAATCGACTCCCCGCACTCCCTCGCAGCATCCTTGCACGTTGCCGTGTAAAACGTCTATTCCTCTTCCTGCAACGATGATGCGTCATATTTTGATTTGGTCGCGCAGACCGCGATGATGGATTAGGCTCTGTAGGCCCTGTGGATGGTCCTTCAGTATGCGATCGTGGCTTTATGGTGGCTTTTACTACGAATCTTGGTTGGTGCTTTGGACCACTGGCTTACCTTTGCAAGCTGTTGCACGCTCAAGTAGTACCGCTGCCTGCTAAAACACTCGCGTTAGATCGTTAGTTTCATTATTAGTGGTATCCATCGGTTCTTATTCTATGCTCCCTAAGAAAAGGAAACCCCAAATAGAGCAGCTTCAGTGGGCATACATTAGTCCACCTAGCAGTTTTAAAGCAAATCGTCGGCAAGGCAGTTATGATGCGCAGTTTCAATCACCAAGCGAACAATTTCTCGAGACATGCATCATGGGCGTCCCAAGTTGAGTACTTTTTTCACGTTCTCTTGATTTTTCGTATTCAGATACCGTTCCCGGGATGCTACATGGGCAATTCAAGGGTTTCCCTTTCACTGTATGAATGCCAATCGGTCTGCGAGATTCATGTTGGTCTGGTTAGGGCATCGTGGCCACGCCCCTCACCCATGAACACGACATGTAAGGTCGCGTGTATGTTAGCTGGCTTGCCTGCATTTGCTCCAAATACTCGTCGCAGCAACAGTTGCATTGTCCACTCGAGAGGTGTTCAACACGGCTGATCTGCTAAGGAGCCCGCACCGTACTAAAGTCTGCAGCCACGGGAGACCATAAGTACATTGGCTATCCCAGGTGGCTGGAGAGAGGGTGATGTCCGTCTGTGGCCAGCGGACACCAGAAGTTCCACGGAAAAGTCTTGACCGTTGCATCAATACCTGTGCTGTGATGGCGGTGCTCGAGATCCGGTGGTTTTCCGCATCTCATCGGGCGGCTACCATGTCCGAGTCGCACTGCGGAGCCTAGCAGGCGCTCCCAGAAGTATGCGTCGTCATCCTGCCTAAAAGATTCCTCCGAACATGCCCCGCTGTTGAAACTCTTGCATCATGCTTCCGTCTCGAGCAGCGAAGGTCAACTGCTTCAAGCGCGGCGTGGGGCTGATGTTAACGGCTGCAGGGCTGCATCGGCGAGAGTGCCGGTCGACCAACTACGGGGGGGTAAAAACGGGTTGCTAACCCACCCAATGCCAAAGCTTATTGTGCGCTTAGGGTGCAGCACCTGGGAAGGATTGCTTATGTGAGCGCCTCACATTGAGACTTGCGACGGTCGCACGAATAAGAAGATGACGATATGGTGGTGGCATGACCCCTCGCTATGGGCATGTCGAACATGTGAGTTTTGCAACGAGCTTGGAAGCTATGCAGTTGGCGGTGCATCGAGGCGAGGACTGGCAGGCTTACGACGACTCGTTGCGGGAGTGTGCGAGGCTCCGGGAACAAGACCGGCGAGACCCCGCCAAGTCGTTAGAGAATCTCGCCATGTGGGCATTTGAAGACGGTGTGGATGAAGAGTGCGCAAGTCATGATACCAATCCACCATGGTCTGGCGGGCGCGTGTCAATTGATGCGTGCAGTGCAGCCATGGCTTCCAAGACGTCGTCTCTTCTGACAGCATGTAGAGCCAAGCAGAGGCATACGGATGGACGGCTGTCCCGTGCGTACGAGGAGCGGTTTCAGGGCGGTGGATCCACACCGAGCCACGGACTGGCGTCTCATCGCCTTTGACCCCACGATGAAGCTCCACGATGCACGACGTGATGTTGCGGCCTCCAACGCGAAGAGTGTCCTGCACGAGCTCCAACGGCGCTCGTGGCAGCCGCCGCCGACGATAGGCCCGACGCATAAAATCTTTTTTATCGTATTTTTAGGGCATGGCTATGCAATCTAGTGAGGCATCCGCGGCCCGGCTTGGCCAATAAGATAAGCGCACACTCATCGATTGCATCGTGCTTTGCCACGCCGTTACCTTAGCTGAGCACGGCGGGCGAATCAAGGCGGCGTTTTGGATACGCAGCGGTATGGTCGCTGGGAACGAGAGGAGGGCGTCCGTTGTCCGACATGGACGGTCAGGGGTATCGGGCAGCGCGGCCGCTCGAAGCAGACACGGCGGGCCCTGGACGACGTCAAGAGTGCGCATGCGGACTGCAGACGGGCGGGCCCGCAATGAATGGAATGAATTGATGGGAAACGGGAGCTCTGTATTGTGCGCGAGGTGCAGAAAATTGTTGAGACTCGACGCTGGCGTGCTGCTGATGTGCGGGTGGCGGGGAGGGGGGGAGGCCCTAATCCGGAGTTTGGGACTGGGCGTGGGTGCTGAGCTCGCAACACGCGGCGCGATAACAGAGGCAACGGAACGGACTCGTCGATTGCGGGCGCGCACCGCTGACGCTCCCACAGCGCAGTGTCAGTCGCAGTCGCAGTCGCAGTGCCAGGTGCCCCAGAGACCAAGGCGTGCCGCAGGATTGCATCGGCGCCGTCGGTGGCCCTTCGCTTTTGACAGGCTGCTCCGGTGCAGAATTCGGGGGGGTCCAGCTCTAGCATCGAGGTTAGCGCAGCTCGGCAGGAGCGCATTTGTCGCCTAGGCCGCATCGGTCGCGCCTGCCCATCCCTCCTGCTTCTTCAACCACCGGCCTCCTGCCTCCAGTCTCCGTCTGTCTCGTCATCCAGCGCTGGCCTCTCGTCACTCGTTTGCACCTCCGCCGCTCCAGGATCCTAGGCTCCCTACGCTCTCTTCGCCCGCACCCGCTTCGTTGCGGCCGTGTTTACCCTCCAGGCCGTACTGCCGCCCCCTTCGCACCTAATCCCTCAGCCTCTGTCACCCACAGCGCCGCCGCACCCAGCAGCCCCCTCGCCGCCGATGCAGTAGACGGGCCACCCGCACAACCCCACACACACACACACAGAGAGAGAGAGACACACACACGCACATCCGCCGCCATGTCGTCGCGCTTCAATCTCAACGGTCCCAAAATGTTCATACGGACGCGCTTCAACTACGACAAGCTGCCCGGTGCTGACAGCCAGAGCTCATCGCCCACCCGGACGGGCTCGTGGTCCAAGTCGTACCGCAACCCCATGTGGGCGAACCGCATGCAGCGTCCGCGCCTGTCGGCCGGCCGCCTGGTGACGCTCGTCGTCGCTGCCCTGATGCTGGTGTCGATGCTGGCGACGGGCATCTACAAGCGCCACAAGTGGAACGACCACCAGCGGAAGGGCGAGGACCACCGCAAGCTCTACCACTGGGAGCGGTATCCTCGGTAAGCACATTCGCACCCACTGCGACACGATGCAATGCTAACGCGTCCAGGCTACGCGGCCTCTTCAATGGCGTCCGCACCCTGGTGCCCCACGCCGACTGGGTGTCGGAGCAGGCCTTTGCAAAGTACTCTACGAGCGACAACCCCGAGGACAATATCAAGCCCAAGTGGCCTATCCCGTCCAAAGAGCACAAGGAACCCCCCATGAACCCTATGCCCTTCAACCCCTACCCCGATTTCACCTCGGCCTCGTATCTCAAGAACCACGACCCCGTTGACCCGTGCTTCCTGGATGAGGAGGAGAACGTGCCCACACCCGACATCTACGCCTACCCCGGCATCCCCCAGAACCAGACCGCTCCCTTCTTTGGTTCGTACGAGGAGCTTGGCGTGGACGACAAGGTCTGCTTTGAACGTTTCGGCCGTCTCGGCCCATACGGCTACTCGTACCCCCGTGACCAGGGCGGCTTCGACCTCGCTGGCAAGGCGGAGAAGCATGGCTCCGAGCTCATGTGGAGCTTCGAGAAGAAGATTGATTACCGCGACGTGAACTGGAACAGCGCCCAGAAGCGTTGTTACGAGAAGAACAAGGCCCGCTTCCAGAAGAATGACACGGAAGACTCACCGAAGACCGAGGACGCTCCGCCGGTCAAGGAGAAGATTAAACGTCACGCTTACATCCTCCGCACCTGGACCGGGTACAAGTACAGTGACTACCAGATCCTGACCATCCGCGCCATGATCAACGAGCTCGCCCTCAAGTCTGGGGGTGAGTATGACGTACACTTCCTGCTCCATGTCAAGGACGATAGCATCCCCATCTGGTCGTCGGATGAGGTGTACCAGAAGACGATCCAGGACAACCTCCCGAAGGAGTTCTGGGGCATGGCAACACTTTGGTCCGAGCAGCAGATGCGCATGTACTACCCGGAGCCGTTTCCCAACAACGTCTACAACCACGCCAAGGCGCCTGTCCACTCCGTCTACCGCAGTGCTCACTTCGCCATGCAGTGGTTCTCGCAGGTACATCCCGAGTATGATTTCTACTGGAACTGGGAGATGGATCTCCGCCTTACCGGCCATTACTACGAATTCAACAACAAGATCGGTGATTGGGCCCGCAGGCAGCCCCGCAAGGGCATGTGGGAGCGCGCGTCTCGCTACTACATCCCGGAACTCCACGGCTCGTGGAAGAACTTCACGGAGCTGATCGAAGAGGAGATGTACAACAGCGATGAGAAGCCCGTTTGGGGCCCGCCCAAGTTTGACAACACTGGCATGCTTCCAAGCCCTCCCGAGACAGAGCCGCCGCGGCCGTACCTTGCAGACAACTATGAATGGGGCGTGGGCGAAGATGCCGATCTCATCACGTTCAACCCCATCTTCGATCCCGCCAAGACCAACTGGGTGTTCCGCGACGACGTCTCTGGTTACGACCTTGAGCTTCCTGAGCCCCCGCGCCGCTGCGCCATTATAACAGTGTCTCGCTTGTCGAAGCGCTTGCTCGATCTCATGCACCGCGAAACCTACCTGATGAAACACCACATGTTCCCCGAGATGTGGCCTCCTTCGGTTGCCTTCCATCACGGCTTGAAGGCAGTTTACGCTCCCCACGCCGTGTACTTTGACCACAACTGGCCGCTCAAATCGATCGACGGAGTCTTCAACCACCCTCCCAAGCCCACCGACAGCGTATTTGGCTGGGGAGAGCACAACCAGCTCGGCAACAGCTTTTACTACAATGCCGGATTCTCCTCGGAATTGTGGAGACGTTGGTTGGGTGGTCGCGAATGGAACCAGGGCGGGCCCGTCGAGGAGGAGAACGGTAGCGGCCGGTTATGTCTACGGCCGACACTGTTCCACCCAGTCAAGCACGAGAACCTCGCAACCTGAGTTACCTCTCCGTACGCTTAACCGTTTTAATGCTCACAATAGCTTTTGTTTCTCTACGGCGCTGCAGCGCTGCATAGACTTTGTTGGCCAGATCCACTTCCCTTTCAGCATACTCAGCGTTGTTACATTCTCACAAACACACGCTTTCGGCAACACCATTATCTACCAATCATCGGGCGGCGTTTCGGGCGTTTGAGGCGAAATTGGGTCTACACCATTCGACATCTTGTAAATTCGACACTACATTTTCCCTCCGCCTCTTTTCCTTTACCTGTCGTTTTCTTGCACTTTTTGGGTTCACCAGCGTATACCTTTTTCTCTCACTCGATCGCGAGGGGAACAAAAAAGTCGAGTGGAAGATGTAATTAGCCGCATGGCATACCGTTCCTTTTTTTGAAGGTGGAAACGGCAGGCGCAATACCATTTTTGGATCGGTTGATGAAGAACGGGATTTCTGGCTGCTTGGAGAGCCTGGCCTGTGGGGATGTGGCGGGAGAGAGTGCCTGCTTGGGTTGTGTTTGCGTCCCGAACGCAGTGTGTGGACAGGTGTGGACGATGCATCGTCATGGAGCCATTGAGACATGTGTAAATGATGGGGGTTCTTTGCGCTCTCTCTGCCTTGCTTTCTCTCGCTCTTTGTGGAGAATGAGTGTCGGTCGGTCGATCGCTGGACTGGGCTGTATATTTATGAGATCAGACCAGGATAATAATAGATGTACCTTTTGATCACATTTCCGTGTCTTGTTTGTGTTTCGGTGATGGAGGGTCAGGGCAGCTTGGAGATGGGATGGTGAGTGCTTTGTTTCGTGGTGTATGCATGGTCCTGACATGATGAGATGCAGAGGGCCATCGATGGTGTGCGGAAGAGATGAGAAGGGGAGATGCGGTCTAGGATAGATGGCCTCGGAGGTGAGAGAATCGAGACACCTTAGAGACAAGTTTTGGTGCAGTCGAACTGGTTTAATAGCTCTTTCTGGTTTGATGAGCTTCCTGGTGGTGTTCAGCGTGCATAATGAATAGTCCGAGTGGAGCAGTACTGTCTGCGGTACCGTGGGTAAGATTGACGTAACTTGCATGTTTTCGGGAACTTTGGACGTTTCTTATGTTTTGACGGGTGGGATTGATCGTGCTTGCTGGCTGTGTCGAGAAAGACGGGCGAGTGCAGACTGAGATCGTATGTGTGCGTGGATAATGGTAGGTACGATATAAGATCCCTAGATGTGGGACTTCGCAAGCAGTGTTCGTCGAACGTCGACCAAGTTAGTGCCGGATGCTATTTGGTTTACTTGTATCGAGAGGCTGGATGACTATTTCCACGCAGTGATGTCGTCAACTGGTCTTCTCGAGGACACGCAATGGACACACGGCAATGCTGTGGTGGCGCATCCGTGGTGACGTAGGGAACCAAAGATTCTTTATCGGTCCTTCAGAGAACCGGTTGTTGTTCCAATGAGATGGCGACGGTCAGTGCCAAGCAAAGCTTAGCTGCGCTTACCGTGCATAAGCTTTGCGTGGCCTTTGTCGGGAATAAATGGTAGCTTCACTCGTCCACTTTTGGTTTTGCGAGCGCACCCTCACGATAGCTAGGATGCTGATCTGGTCGATATCCCATGAATTCGGTCCCAGAGACTTTCTGAACGTCCAGATGCCGCATTTCAAATACAAAGTGCAGCGTGGTGCACGAGGCTGGCGCTACGGCTGCAGTGTCAACGTTCTGGACCCGTCGCACTCGGACACGGCTCCGAGTTCAACCAGCTTCTTCCGCCACCGATGGACTTTCGCATGCCTTTATCGTCGGGATCACCCGCTTGAATGGCGGCCCGTTTCTATCACAGGTCGCACAACGCGGATTACGAGAACCGTTTCCCGGTTTCCCGGGTCGTTTCCGATAAAATCTCCAGGGCTCAATCGGAACAGGCGCTGCTTATGCCGCGGTACCATGCGCTCGTGTACCACGCTGCAAGCCACTAACACCCTGATCATGCACCCTCTGCCCGACGAGCTCTGGACCCTTGAACCTCCTACAACGCTCATTCGCGTACCAGCGATCTCGAGATGCGCATAAGCCGTGGCGCAGACGTCCGGTGCCAAACAAACCGGAATCCGCTCCAGATCACTCCGAAAGCCCCGATTGTGAGCTTATGCATGCTTGTATTAAGTTAGTGCCCTTCCATATCGACTTTCCCACATCGGGAGGGACGCGTTGCATGGGCTACGTAAGTCGGGACGCGTGCTACTGGGGATAGCTCGGTTGATGATAGGCTGGGTGGACTTGGCTGAACGTGGAAATGGATGAGGAGACCCATGGGCTGACGCGTTGTTGGTGGTTTCTGATTTACTTCCACGTGGACGCTGGTAGTGATGGCGCAGTGTGGCTGTTTGGAGACTGGTGGTTGTCGATGTAGTTCCGGCTGAGGTCGAGGGGCGAGGACCCTAGTTCATGCGTTCCCTGGTCGGCTCCTTCTCTTCATATGCATCTTTAATTCATTTCCGGTAGACGTTTGTCTTTTCATATGTTATGCCCAGCAGATTGTAGGAATCGTCTTTTCCCTCCTTCACTGCCGCCATGCTGTTCTCTTCTGTGTTTTCCCTTTTCGCTCTTTGTAGTCTCGTTTCCGCTCGACCTCCTACTTATCACGGCCATGAAGGGCCATCCACAGCGGCGGGGAGGGACTTCTCACTCGCCAATTTGGAGGGCTTGACGCACAACAAGCAAGATTGCTCTGGAAGAGAAAGTGATCCGGTGGAAAAGTACTTCCATGAGTCCACTGTAAGTCTCGTCTGTCCCTTCCATGGCTTCCTTTGACTTCAAACGCGGGGTGTTCGAGCCAGTGCCGGCAACATCAAAGAAGTACGGCATTAACGGGTAAATAGTTCGACGCTCATTACGACGGACGTTTCGCGTCCACCACCCTCCCTCTCCACGACCGCCTCATCCACCTACGCGCCCTCGTCCGCAGCTACCTCAGCACCATGCACTCCCTCAACGTGGAGACATGGATCATGCACGGCAGTCTTCTCGGCTGGTGGTGGAACAAACGCATCATGCCCTGGGACTCGGATATAGACGTACAAGTATCGGAGTCGGCCATCCACTTCCTCGCAGCGTACTACAATATGACGGTCCACACTTTTCAAGACGCTGATGCCTTCGGTGAGGAAGAGGGACAGCTGGTCAAAGAGGAGAGGAAGTATCTTCTCGAGGTCAATCCATACTACAAGAATAGCAGTACGGATGACTCGATGAACGTCATCGATGCGCGCTGGATCGATACGACGACTGGGTTATACATCGACATCACGGCGCTGCGGATAAATCACACCGCTGGCACACATAACGGACGCCGACCTTCCCGCTCACCACCACGGCCAACACCTCTCTACTGCAAGGACAATCATCACTATCTCGCTTCGCAAATCTTCCCGCTTCGCGAGACGACGTTTGAGGGTGTGCCTGCTAAGGTACCGTATGCCTACCAAGAATTGCTCGTTGAAGAGTACGGTGAAGATAGTTTGATCGATACGGCGTACCCGGATGAACATCACGTTTTCGATCAGGGGAAGTTGGAGTGGGTGCCTATGTCGACGGAGATGGTGGAAACCACTATGAGCGAGGAGCATGAGGCTGAGGTTGCGCTTGAGAAGGCTGAGAGTGAGAAGGAGAGGGGAAGTAAGAAGGGGCTCTTGCACTTTGTGGGTTTGGGAAGAAAGATATGGAGGCGGAAGCATGATAACGAGGAATGAAGAGCTGGAAAGATTGCAGTGTAAGGAGATCTACGGCCGCCTACCAGCGCGATGTACATTTGTTATTAGCGAGCATGACGTAACGACAAAGTATACGACAGCGAATTGATCACCTTGAATCTATTACTCGACACTCACCCCACTCTCTCGCATGGAATACGACATGCATATCCTATTACCACTTGACGTTCCTGCTCCGCCAAGGACGACAGCTTCTCCGGACTTGTGTGTTTTCTCATCCGGGCGCCCCGTCTCCACACGGTGCCTCCTAGACTCGGCTTTTGGGTTGGGATAAGCCAAAAGGTTAGTACGTCGGTCCGCGCTCACGCACGGCTTCCGTTATGTCATGTTTAGATGCGCGAGATGGGCGACAAGTGCGGCTTTAGCTTGACGTTCGGAGGTGGGGTGGTTGCGGAGTTATGGTACCGGAGTTAGCGTCGGCGACATGTTTTCTGGAATGTCGGTCGGTTCGAGGCATCATCGCCGAAAACACTGAGGCTGAGAGGTTCAAATGTGATTTCTATAAGAAAGAGGTGGTTTCGTCTCTCAGATCATATCCGGGCACATCAATTGAGCATCGGTCTTTCACACTCTTCCCTCCTGAGCTTCCACGCTACAAACACCAACAATCCCTATCTCTAACAGGACAACACCAAGCCCCGCATCACCATCACCATGTCCAAAGACCTCCTTGTCGTCTTTGGTGCGACAGGAAAGCAGGGCGGTTCCATAATCCGCTATGTCCTTGACGACCCCTCCCTCTCATCCCGCTACGCCATCCGCGCCATCACACGCAACACATCCAACCCCGCTGCTAAAGCACTCACCTCCAAAGGCGTCGAAGTCGTCGCTGCAGACCTCGATGATACTCCTTCCATCCCAAAAGCATTGAAGGGCGCAACGTTCATCTTCGCCATGACGAACACCTCATATAATGGCGATACTCGCGAAGTCGAGACTCGCCAAGCGAAAGCGTTGTGCGATGAAGCTCTCAAACAGGGGGCGAAGTATATTATTTGGAGCTCCATGTCGCACCCAGAGAAGATCTCGAGCGGGAAGCTGACGCATGTGGATCACTTCGACGTCAAGGCTGAGATTGAAGAGTACATGCGCGGTCTCCCTATCAAAATAGTGGCCTTCGCGCCAGGAGGTTTCATGCAGAACTACTTCACGACTCAAGCGCCTCGCCCGTCTCCCGCAAACGACGGCACCTATGTCCTGGCCAACCTGATGAAGCCTGACACTGCCATTCCGCTCATCGACATCACCGACACGGGTGCTTGGATCGCCCCCGTTCTTGCCGACCCTGACGCGTTCGATGGTAAGTTCCTTGCTGCGGCGCAGGGGCTGTATACGATGGAGGAGATCACAAGCATTATGAGTAAGGTTAGCGGGAAGACGGTGAAGCACGTACAGTTGCCTGATGAGGTGTTCAAGGGGTTCCTGCCTGAGATGATGAGGGAGACTTTGTTTGACATGTATTTGTTGTTCAGGGACTATGGGTATTTCGGGGATGGAACGAGGGAGATGGTGGAGGAGACGAGTAAGGGGGTCAAGGGGAAGTTGAATTCGTTTGAGGAGTTCTTGAGGAGGAATGAGTTCAATCTTGAGTAGGGTGGTTCGACAGATGGGTTCATTAGTTTGGAACCCACAAATCACACTCGTTCCTCCGATTAGTAACATGGTGAGCCGACTGCATGAACCTCTCTTCACCCAGCATCATATACACCTTCCCAAATCTACAGCTACAACTTCCGAAGGGCGAATTGTTGCATCCCGATGCATATGAAGAGCACGGTAATTCGCCCCTCATAGGTCGGGACACCACCGCTACGACCAGAGATGGGAACAATCAGTTCAATCAGGTATTGGGTCATTCCCTGCACTGATTGGTGGTTGGGTAGTCGTCAAACTCACCTCATTGGCCTGATACGTAAGAAAGAGCCCGATTGAATTGAAACCTAATTGATTGTGAGGTTCTTGGTTAAGACTATTTAGGCAATTTGTATAGGAGCTCGTGGTATTTAGGTTCTTTCAGGCACCAGTCGGAGCCACGACGGCCCGACGTCACGTGGTCCGGGTATCACTTGGGTCAGGAATAATCAGAACGATCAGAAGCCTTGGCATCTAATCACTCTAATCGAACCTGATAACTTGGCGAAGAGAGGAGGTATATATATTAGTTGTATCTCCTAGTCTTTCTCACTTCGTAGTCAAACTCAATACAGATTGTACCGTTTAGAATCATTGCCAGATCATACAGTCTCGTTAGTTGATCGTTGAACACGGTTCCACGAATTGGATTACATCACCCCTCATACCGTTGACTCCTTCGCTCGATCCAATTGAATACTACCTCGGCTCCTTGCACCAAGCTGTCCTCCCCTTACCCGAATCAGGCTTAGTAAGATGTGACCCGTAACACGTGCGCGATTTCTTATAAGGCTAGGATCTGTATCTAGTTCGGTTCTATCTATAATATTCACTAATGTTATATTTAATAAGAACTAAGTGTTACGGGTCACTATTACTGAACCTAAACCGGGTGAAGGGAGGATAGTTTATAGTAGGAGCCGAGGTAGTATTTAATTAGATCGAGCGAAGGAGTTAACTGCCTTCGTAAGGGGTGTGATGTAAACTAATTCACGGAGCGGGGCTTAGTAAATAAATATCAAGACTATGTAATCTAGTAATGATTCCAAACGGTACAATCTATATTGAGGGTTGACTACGAAGGGCTCAAGACGGCCCTCCCGGTAGTCCGATATATAACGAGAGTGATCAGCTTGATCAGTGTGATCAGTATGGCTGAGCGGGACTGATCACTGAGCACATCACGTGACCTGCCCCGGCCTGGCCCATACTGAGGGTGAGGCGCCATAGGCGGCGCTTAGTACCGCAAGACAATGAGATCGTAACAGGTGCGCAGGAACCTAGGGTGCGCGGAAACCCCGTTAGCCGGCTTAGCGAACATGATCTGTGTTGCATAGAATGTCCGTGCATACAACGCTGATAAAATTGCGTCCGTCCCCCGCTTTAGTGGTGTTTTCCAACGTCTCTCCACCTGCAACCGACCGACCAATCACGAGCACATATCCCACCTCTTCTACGTGCCCACTCGATGACTTCTGATGCATATCACCAAATACAATGCAGCGAGGGCATCTCAGAAGAGGTGCTAGGTGAGGCTCTCAGGGGCTAAGCTCGCTGTGGGAAGCAATTCGCTAACATCACAAAAGGCCCTAGTGCTAAAGCTATGGCATCCAATGACATGGAATACATATTCACAACTACGGCTTTCATGAAGATATCACGCCTCCCCTTCTCCGATCCATATGAAGGTAATCTTGAATTCATATGGCGCAGATCATGGTAAGACATGAACTGACAAAATATTTGCGTTACAGTAGCGATAACTATATTTCTACAGGAACCACGAGCGTATCACCAACGAAGCCAAGGCCTTGCAATTAGTTTCTCAGAAAACCACAATACCAGTTCCGAAGTTACTTTTTGACGGAACATTACCAGATGGCCGACGGTACTTGGTCACAGAGTTCATTCAAGGCGTACGGTTAGACGAATTTTCAACCCAATGTTGCTCGAAGCCAGAAGGCCAGAAGCATACAGAGGATGGTCCATGTTTGACATGCTCAGACCACGCTTACTCGAACGCAGTAAGCTTCATTAGAAATGATGTTTTACCACAACTTGATAAGATAAAATCTCAAGAACGCGGGCTCGATGGTTTTGTTATGCCTCCTTCTTGGCTTGCCCCTGACGCTCAACCTCCATGGAAAGGGAAAAAGAATTGGAAGACTCTGCCTTTGCACGAATCACGGTATGTCTTACAACACGGGGACCTGGCAGCGCACAACCTTATCATGGACCCACAGACCCTTCAGGTCAGGGCTCTGATTGATTGGGAATACGCTGGGTATTTTCCGCCAGGGATGGAGAGATGGCCAGGGTCATTGAGCAAAAATGCTTATCGGGGTCGTCGTGGGAATCTTGCACAGGCGATAGCACAATTCCTTCCAGATGATTACCTCGAGTGTTACGAAAATTGGGCCAACAAAGACGAGTTGAGAAAGTTGATTGAGTCTGGGGATCTTCCTAACCCTAGAAAACTCCATACCACTGGGCAGATATAATTTTTGGAATAGACCACTTCCAAATAACGTTAGAGCAGATTGACCCTGTGCTCACCTCCATCATGTTGAATGAACAAGAGGCAAAATCCCAGAGAATTCCCAAGTTCCAAACATGTGGCTATAGCGAACGATTTGGCCAAAGAACATGACCACCCGAGGTATCATTCCCCTACCAGTTTAATTCTGAATTTTGATCAGCGTCAGCTGTCTCGGCGTTTGTTGGGTCATACATAGACCTTGCCACATTTCAAGCACTGTGTGACAGATTCCGTAATGGTTGCATTACATGTTGACCCATCTGGCATGGTGCCATCACAAGCTTTGGTAGCCATAAAGTATATGGGCGGGGTAACTTAAACAAATTCGGAGACAGGACTGATTTGAGAGGTTCGATGTTTACTTGAAAGCTAAAAGACACAACCGAAAATAATGGGGTTAAATATACATGGGAAAGTGCCTGAGTAACTTCCCATGTCCTCACCCGGCAGGGGGCTATCGAATCGTCACATCAGGCTAATCCGATCTTGTAGATCAACATGAAGCCAACTGCATAGATTGAACCGGTGAGCAGCCCGTGTGATGCAGGTGCGGAGAAAGCAAAGAGGAAAACCACATACCCTGCACTCCCGCTGTCCGCACATACCCTGCACTCGCGCTGCCCGCACATACCCTGCACTCGACGGACCCCTTTCCCCAAGCGACATAAGCCCACATGACACTTAAAAGCGCCTCAATTTCCCGCATCGAACCTGCTGGGACGTGCGGGCGGCCCACCATAGCTGCTGTTGCCAATGCATCCCCCACGGCGCTTACCCAGTACCCGCTTCAGATTTTTGGTCGATTGATTCGCTCGATTATAAGGCAAAGCGGAGCCAGTCCATGTAACCACCCAAAGTTTACCTGCCGAGCTTCGTAATGCCTCTGCGCGACCATTTATCATGCACTGTCACCTGTCCCGCACCATTTGCCTTCCGCTTGGCCTTGATCCGTTCCGCTTCTTTCCATCATCGGTCACTTTCCTGCACGTCTTGGCTACCCGCATATATTGCTCATTTGAAATCGTATTACGATGCTTTCCGCACAGAAAGCACCGCCTGGTATGTGCTTGTATCCCTTACGCATCGCGATGTCTGACGTACTTAGGAAAAGATACTAGTAACCAAAGGACGAGTCTACGTTCGACAGATATCATATGCTCCTTAGTTAAGATAGATAGGATAGGTCCACGTTTAACAGATAGGACGAGTCTACGTTCTCTTCGAGGGAAGCTATACGAGGGGTATTATTAAACACGCTTATAATAGTAGTTTCTTTTCTATAAATCTTTGAATAGCTTTCTTGGATAAAGATTTCCTATTAGATAATTTAACTACATTTTGACTACTCACGAGAGATGCCTCGATAAGAGGAAGGAAAAACTCTAGCTTAGTAGCTCTCGCGTATACTTTTAGTTAGAGTATTAACTCTCTTATATCTGTGAATATTTCCTAATCGTTCTACTAAATCTCGTGTTCGAAGGCGCGAATGTTAGTAATAATCTTATCTCGGTCGAAAGTGTTAGAGGCCGCCGCCTAGCTATTTAGTATGGAGTGTGTACAAGTAGCTCCTAAAGAATAAAGCTTAGATACGCCACTTATCTATACTGCCGCTTCTTTCTCGAGATAAGTAGTTCTGAGAATTTCTTTAAGAGACTCATAGACTCCTCTGCTAGGGAATATAAGAGACGCTACCAGGTCTTCGAGATCGTCTAAGAGAAATAATATTTTCGTAAAAATTACTACCAATAGTAGAGTTGCTACTGTTGTATTGTCCAAAAGTGCTCGCATAGCATAAATAGATTCGAGCAGAACGTCTATCGTGCCTTTCGTCCACGTATTCTAGCCTTCGATATGAAAAAATAATGCTCTACATCAGTCTAGCGAAGACCTAAGAAAATCAGGGTTACGCGCTCAGGGCAGTAGGGGATCCAACGTGGCCACAGCTCCCTGTGCTGGCACTGGAACTCGGATCACCTAAGACGGCTCGGGTTGCATAGCTGCAAGCGACTATCTTCCAAGATGGTCCTACCGATTGCATGGTCGGTGTGTCTTCTTAGACCGTGCTGGGGGTTCCATGTTCGTTGGAGCTCTTCGCTGGGGTACTTGAATCGATTGAAGGAGGTGGTGGAGGCGGTAATTGTAATTGTAGCGATTCAATTTGTAGCGATGGATGTGGCGGTGGATTTGGTGGTGATGACTGTAACGGTGGAGGCATAAATCGGTGACCGATGATAAATACACACCAAAAGGACGATACCGAGTTCAGAGCCTGCGCTTCTTAGTATGAGCAGCTCAAAGTGATGACAGACTTACGCAGAAATAGACATCTATGCTCACGGCCGAGTTGATGACGAGAATGGCCGTGCTGAGTGCGAAAAGTACTACAAATATCGAAGCCAGAACAATCATCGCCGGTGTGTAATACCGCCACTTGCGAGCCGCCTGCCACACTGCTTTTGCTCCATTCATCTGCTTATTCCTTCCAAATTTCCGCAAAGTATGGAGTCCAATTACTACCTGGATTCCGAATCCTCCCACACTCAAAAGTATCGTTGGAACCCGCGTCGGGATGTTGACTTGAGTTGGTGTTGCGTCTACTATGCCCAGCACTCCACCGGCTACCTGGATAAGAGCAAATAAAGGTAACAGAGCATCCCAATGCCGGTATTTGAGGAGACCGGCAATGTGGAGCCGGTAGAACTATCAAAGTTAGTGTGTGCAACTAGTAACGGGCTGGACTTTACCTGTAGCCCAACTGCCTGCACCCAGACTACCTCATATGACCCGATCAACCATGCCGGAACGTGCCTAAATTTGATAGCAAGGGTAATAACGAGGCTGGCAGGACAAAGGTTCAAAAGAAAATACCATGGTCGCATCCAGTATGTAGAACGGTGGCTATCCGCCCAACGTCCAAGATGCTCTACAAAAAGAAGGCAGACGCTCGTGACGAGCGCTCCCCAAAAGAGATTGTCTTGCATTGCAAGGCAACGGAACGTGCTGAAGTGAGCGTAAGGACGTAGTCCTCAGGCTGCAGATGGGGGGCGTAGAGCGCAGGCTGCAGTTGAAGGACGTAGAGCTCAGGCTGAAGGACGTAGAGGCGGTAGAGCGCAGGCAACAGTCAATTACGTCTGCAGCTTTGTGAAGAACGTGCATGATATATCGTGGGGATCGACACGCACGTCTGCTCAGGTTGACCTTGGCGAATCTTCAGGGGACCATGGAGCTAGAGCTATCCTGCTCCTGTACGCTATGCGTAATTGTTGTGAGGCTTGTGCCAAATACATTCATGACATATGCCTTTAGATTCCTAGCTGGTGCTTCGATTCAAGGACGCCTAGGGGATTCCTATGTGATTCCTATGGGATTCCTATGAGATTCCCAGTCAGGTAAGTTCGTAGCGAGTCGGCGCTGTTGCTTCCGGAGCCCCGATCCTGCGCGTGGCCCTGCAATCTGACGCGGGCTCGAGCTGATGTGGTATGGTACAGCGCCTCCTTAATCCCAACGAATCTTTGTTTAGTCAGACAGGTTTCCTGTCGGATTCCTATCGGATTCCTACTACTACCAAGTTACCGGTATGAGTTCCGCCACCAAAACCGAAATCGATGTGTCGAAGATTTGCGAGACTGCAGAAGACTCCATACGTCGGAGTAATCTCAAACCAAATGATCGCGCGCGTACCAAAGAGGCGTTTGAATTCCTTATCGATGCACAGAAATGGATTGAGGCGCCAAGTTACTGCAAGAAGGGAAACTTGCAGGAGTACCTTCGACAATTATACGCTGTGGGCGAGGCACAGCTGGTCATGGTGTGTGTCATAGGCGTCGGACTTGCCGCTATGTGCGCTACGAAGAAGAGCGACAGAAGGAAGTTACTCGCAGAAATTGTACTCCATCAACGAAAGTGGGATGCTCCGATACTCCAGTCGCTTGCGCAACAATGCTGGATAGAAGGTAACATCACCGCTTTCTTACTGGAACCTGCAGGGCTAACAGAAACAGTCCAAACAACTACGGATTCACAAGCCCCGCCAGCCCCCATAGTGGCCACGGTCCCCGCTGCCATGCTGGACGGGATACTTGGAAACTTCCTCGTTATCGGTATGGACTTGAGTCGTACGAGACGTGCTGAAGGGCAGCCGTATACGAGAGCTGTATGCTTGCATCTCCCTTTTGAACCAGGAGGGGACTTCACATTTGAGGTCTTTCTATTTTCGGCGGTTGGAAAATCCATTCTTGAGGTCACTAAGTTGCGCGAGAAAGATTTGGAATTCTTGCTAGGTAAATTTCTTTTCGAGAGGATGCAAACCAGCAAACACAGAACCTCTCAGGTATTGACTTCCGCCGTTAGTATCGTGGATGATTGCAGCGGTGATAAAAGATTGAGAGTAAAGGTCAACCACGATGCCGGTCACGAGATATGGGCAGAAATTACCGCCATATCCGCCTAGCTACTCGATAACTTAAAGTGTGTCTTATATACAACTAGAGCTTGTCCTGCATGAAGAAGCGTTCCAGTGTCGTTGTCCGTAGTCGTATGGATAGTTTCGCCCCCAACTGCGATGCGGCCACTTCCACCCTTCCACCGCATGCGTCTATCTTTATCAGACGCTTTGAAATAACGATATGTAATCATTTCATAGTCTCCGTTGAGGGTTTCGTCCTCAGGCATCGAGCAATAAGCTGCTATTGGGCGGATCGGTCGCGAGTCGGAGGGCGTCGATGTGTAATGCACGATGTCGCGGAGGAGGGGAGTATAATTCCTGCGAAATGTTAATATAGGTGATTGGCGCCAGGCTGGGTTGAGTGTGACGTTACAGAGTTCCAGCGGTTGTAGTATGTGTATGGCGCAGGGTACGACTGATAAAGGTAACCTAAGTCGATGGAAGGCCGATCGAGCAGTGACGGACTCGGCTGATGCTCACCTCGAATAGCTGGCGATACCACTTGTCGGGAAGCCTTGCGAGGAGAGCAGGCAAGAAGAGCGACAGAGGCGGAACGTACGCAAAGGGGTATGAGGGAGTCGATTTGTTAATAAGTCCGGCGCATGTTCGCTCAGGTGTGGGTGGTTGGTGCCCGACGGCGAGGAGGATATAGAAGAGTCTTGGGCGGCTACTCCTGGCGGGGTGGTTGCGTGCCCCACCATTGAATATTTTGAATAGTCACGTGCACCGCGATAGTACGATGGCGCCACCCAGAAGCAGCGCTTGCAAACCATCAAGAAATACTCGAGGGGTACAATGGGTAGAAAGTAAAGAGACGATCGAGCCCGAAGTCGACGATGGCTTGGATGAAACAGACAGTATGGTTACGACAGCCCAAATCTGATTGGATGCTATCCGCCACTAGGTGATGTTTCGGATAGTGCAGGCTCGGGTGTAGCTTTAAGATGAGAAACGAAGCTGTTGCGTGGATTGTAGACTTTATACCTACTTTCGCTGCAGTCCTTGTCAAGTTGTCCTGCACTCCCCGTTGATCGATGCAGTCTAGTCCTGTTCAGCGCGACTGCAGAAGCGATAGTGGCATTGCAGGTGACGGCGATGCATGGTGGCTGTCATACCTAAACGAGCCTACGCACGCCCCACTTTCCTAACTAGGTGGAGGGGGATGCCTTGACAGCGCGCCAGCCTCTGCGACTTGTCGACACGTTGAACATCCAACATCCGCTCTGCAGCTCCTCCATCACTTCAGCGCAGGCCAATGAATCCGCTCCCCCCCCGCTGGCACTTCGGGAGCCGCCGCGCTGTCAGGGTTCTGTCATCGCTCACCTTCCCACGACCCCATAGCGCGCGTACACCCCATGCCTCCGCGTGCAGGATGGCCCAGCGCTCGAGGAAGGCGGCAGCTGCAAGTTGGACTGGTTCGACGATAATTTGGAGCCGATCACTATAGGGGTTGCGCCGTGCGGTAGCCATAGGCGCAGCTGGCGAACTTGCGCTCGAGCTGGCGCATGTGTTCTAGATGCGCGTCGCGAGGAGTGATGGAGGAGGATAGGTTCGTCCGAGACGGACATGCAGACGTTGGGAGGTGATGGTGATGCACGATGCGGATGCAGGGCGCGCCTCGCCAAGGTCGTCGCTCACTAAGCAACGCCGCAATGTTTGCACCACCAACACTCTCACATGCCGCAGCCGCTTGGACGAAACATGGCTAATGCTTCTCATACGTTTTCCGCAGGTATGTTGCAGTGGCCTGTCATCGAGCAATATCGCTATGGGATGCAGCAAACAGCTTTCAGAGCCCTGCAGACCCAACAAGCCGGACAAGCTCACTGTGTGATACCCACCAACACCTCCGGCCCGACATTGAGGCGCTCCTCCCAGCTGTGTCGACTACTGTCCCGCTTGTTAGCCCACGACGCACTTAGACACTTGTATATAGACTTGTTGGACTTACAGTAGTAGTCTTCCGTGACACTGTACGCACACTGGGTCTTTCAAGAGCCGAAGGAAGCCAGAGCGCATTCGATACGATAAGTACCAGAAGGAGAGAAGCCGAGAAAGCTGACAATGTGGAGTTCCGAACTCTTCCGATGCAAAGGGGTTGTTTGCCCATTCTCGGTGGTGAAGCAATTTCCCCAGTCAAGAGAACTGTCTCATCTTCATCGGCAAGGCATGCATCTCCACTGAGGTGTGAGTTGGTATTCTAAGATTCTCGTAATCTTGTTGGGGTCTTGTAGCAGCCTCTGGTCGCCTGTTTTTACTGTTCCCAAGAACATCCAAGAGGCGGAGTACTCAAATTCGTATATGGTCTTACTGACAGGTGGCGTACCTGTAGAATTAGACTTGATTGACGTTGTACTCTTCCCTCATTCGTTGGTCGAGGGCTACTAACCGCGTCGATTGGGACACCAACCACCTCTAAGACTCCCACCTGACGGGGCAACAAGATCATTCCAACGCGGTAGCGCATATATCCTTGTTCACAGCATTTGACCGGTAGTCGTGCTGTGAGACTTGGCATATGCGGTCAGATCGCAATGAGACGATGCACAGATATGCATGTAACTTTGATAAGAATGCATAAGGTTCCCAAAGTACTCGCGACCCTTGTAGTGTCAGAAATTTGGTTCCCGCTCTTTTAGCCGTCACTCTACGAAGTCATTCTGCATCCGGCTCCGGTTCCGGAACGAAGATCACTACAACGATGAGCCCAAAACTCCCCACAGAGATAAGACCAAGACGGAATGTAGAGTTCTGGAACCGTTACCTGGTCGAATTGTGTGCTTTCCATCCATTATTTAGTCGCGTCCCATCTCCAGAATCAGCTTCTTCCATTACGCTGTGGATTATACGAAGCATCTTACTTTACCTTCTATTTTAAACCATACCATAAAACGAGACTTTCAATTAGGAGTTCACAATGCTCATTGTGAAAACCAAATTTTTCCTCTTCGTAACCTCCGCCATAGCAATGCCTTTGACTTGGAAGACTACAGATGCCGAAGTGAGATTCACTCATGTAGTCTGCCAATTTCAATTGTTCTGATCTTCATCTATAGCTTTGTGCCAGTGGTACCGGAGACGAAGTCATGTGCGGGTGTACGTAGTCTTCGATCAACTCTGGCTGCACTGAGCCAGCTCACGAGAAGTACACCAACTCTAGTTCGTGGAGTAGACGACTCTCATCTTTCGGACATGGGCTCAAGTCAAACGAGGAATCTTATTGGAGGAAGATGCGCTAGGCTTCTCTTCAGATATTACTCTGCATAACCTGTATCACTGAATTTATCGACCCGGTCTTGGCCTAGACCTTACCTCAACCTGAATTTATCTGTCTGCGTCTTTTGATTGATAACCGTCATTACACTGTCATTCGGGCATGATGTACCTGCCGCGGAAGAACGGCCCATCTTTGCCGAAACCCTACTCACCCGTCACGTAGTCAATACTTAAACCATAGGATCGCACTTCAGATTCCAGAGCCTTGTAGTTGGCCTCACAACTAAAGTCATACCGTGCTCTCTTTCAAGACATCTACACATAGCTAGTTCAATGGATTTGCCCTCTTTTTCTGATACATGTTCTTCCTGGGCGGATCGAAGCCTCGAATCCTCGAGCTTGCTTTGTTTGACGAGCCGCAATCTCGAGGACATTCGGAGAGCACTTGGAAGTACTCGAGGTATTAGCAATCTCTAATCTTATCCAAAGGAGTTGTTACTTATTGTTGAAACGTAGACCTGTCGCCTGGGAAGATCACGAAACATATCTTTCCACTGCCAAGTTTAGACGCCGAACTTCGTTTTAGACGATCTGAATTGCACGATGGATCGGGTGTGGTGGTTGTGCGCGGTCTCGCGCCGGAGTTATTCACATGTCAGGAGAATGTTGCCTTGTTCCTTGGGTTCGCAGCTCATATGGCTGAGCGTGTAGGGTTGCAAGGAGGTGGCAAGTTTTTAGGTTCGTGCCTCCTTCTGGTTGGGTGGAGACTAACTGACATCCAGAGAGTCCATGTAAAAGACCTTCCAGGGGGGAACGGTTTGCGAGCATCTCCTTACACTTGCGATTACTTGGTAGGCCAGCTATTCAGGACCCACTCCGCTACTGACATCCTATCAGCCGTTCCACACTGACGTGGGTGACGTCGTAGCGATGTACGCTCTTGACGTTGCCACCTCCGGTGGAGAGAGTACTTTTGCTTCCGTCCACTTGATATGCCAAAAGCTTCAAAGAAGTAGAGCAGATGTACTCGACATCTTGGCCCAATCAAATTGGCCTTTTGAGAGGTGTGTTCGATCCGCGAGTTTGATGAACGACTTAACTTCTTCTAAACTCGACTAACACACAAGCGTAGCTCTCCAGGAAAAGGCGTTTGGGAAAGCCGCCCCATCCTGTACAACTGGCTCCAGCAGCCGTCAATGTCGTTCAGTCGCAGCGGGCTCACTTCACCTCTGAGATCCACCCGCGTTCCGGATCTAACTCCTGATCAGATCGGTGCGCTAAGTCTTGTCCAGAGTTTAGCGGAAGATACCAAGTTGCAGATCGCACTGAAACGAGGCGATGTGCTCTTTTTCAACAACCGTAAGCTTCTTCACGGTAGAGCGCGATTCGAGAACAACAACATCGATCAGTCAACTGGTAGACATTATCTGAGATTGTGGCTTCAAGATACCACCCTCGCGGGGAGGGTCCCACGAGAATTGTCACAGAAATGGAATGACTCCTTTAATTATACGGAGGCAATGCTCAAGGATCCAGAACGTTGGCCAATGACCCCGCATGTAGCGTATATTAACGCAAACGTTTCATAGTCCTTGTGCGACAGCACATACTATTGGCGCGGCTATTGTCAGTCATTGGTTATTCCACCGCCACCACATATAAACTACTCGGTTCCAACCACTGGCCTTACATCCATGACCCTCGAACATGGACACGCTTCTTACAAACCACAATCACCCAAATGATCACCGAGACAATCAGCCAAATGATCACCAAGACAATCACCAAGACAACACTGGGGACCTAAAGCGACCTTGGTTACCCGGTCCACCACCGCCTCGTCAGTTGAACAACGTGAATGTCAAGAGCATTTCTCCGCTCGTACGCTATCAACGCTATGGAGAAATACCGATCCGACGAATCAACCTGCACAGGTCACTCGAACAAGGCATTCGATCTCTACTGCAAGCATATCCTCCGGTCGTATCTAGCCCAGGCTCCGACTACTCTTTTCTTTTCCACGGCTGCGGAGCACCAGTCACTGATGTTCATATACAGTCGTTCCAGTCCTTAGGCCCTGAAATTTCGTTCTCCCGACCGCGAAGCTACTTTTCTGCTGGTCCAGCCGTTTATTGGACAAATTCGTTGATATTTGCACTTCAATGGTCTTACTTTACGCGTACTTCCCGTTGGGTCAGTCCAGACGGGCTGTCGGCAGCAAATTTTGAGTGCATACTCTACGTTTCAAGAGTAGATATGAGCGAGATACCAAAGAAGCACAACGCGCATGCTGTCCCAAACCCCACCAATGGCGGAGAAGAGCAAAGACTCATTCAGGCAAGTTTATATGGTGCTAGGATATTCCCCGAACTAACGTTGTCACAGTGGTGTGAGTCCAACATGACTAAGAACTCCACTTCATCGCCCCCGCCTGGTACCAACTTAGCAAACTGGGATTTGGTCAGTGCTCGGATACCAGAAGTAAGTGACCTCGGGCTCTTAGCCATCTCTGACGTCTAGACTAATGCAGGATCTATACCCAGCATACACGGGTTAGTCTCCATGCCGCAAACCAAGGATCATGGTTGCCGGTAGGCTACGACCTTGACAATACCATCATCTTTGCAGCTTGCCAAGATGCATGCGCGCGCACTTTTTCGGAAGGTGGTTACGAGGTACTGCAACTCCGAACACACCCGCTGTTTATCCGGCACCCGTTAATTATAGCAGTTACTGCACGTCAGAAATATTTGATCGCCCTGCCACTTCCAGTTCAAGCTACGAGGGTGGTGACTAGGTACGGCAACTCCAAGTGCGTCCGCAATTACCCGGCACCCTATCAGCATAGCAGTCACTGCATATCAGAACCACTTGATGGCCTTCCCGCACCTAGCTTTATCTAGAAAGAGTGCAGTCTAGCTTTCAAAAGTGGTATCCGCGTGTGAGGACGCCGATCCATAGTTTTGTTTTAGCCTACTATTCCTCGCAGGTATTGTGGCGGAGAGCACGCTATGCTTGCATAAAACGTATATAACTAGCGTCTATTTTGGTTGAACCAAGTCTCTCAGGCCTTGTTTCCTGACTCTTTGTCTTCTCAATAACCTTTCTTGTCCAGAATGTCCGCTGTTCCCTTCCTCGACTCCGAAGACGAAGCCTTCACCGTATCCTTTCCGAGGGCTCGTCCCTGGAAAACGTATTGGCCACCTAATATAGAGGGAGATCTACATGTTTGGTTGCAAAGAAATAACCCAGAAGTTCTTTCCTGGCGGTTCAATCACAAAGACCCGTTCAATAGGCCATGGCAGAGATGGGCCCGGCAGACCTGGATCCACTCTGGACAAGTAAAGTCGCGAGACCAACCTGACGATGGTCTCGATGAAGATGAACAAGAGCCTTCTAACGGTGTGTGCTTTGCCGAATCACTTCAGGCTTTCTTACTAACGTGGGACCGATTGTTAGACCAATTCTCAAGCGAGTCCGACGTTTCGACCACTCGATACATGAGCCTAGCCAACAAGATCAAGCAGCTGAAGCTAGTCTGGGTCGTTCCAGATGAATTCAATTACCTGGCTCCTTACAAGAGATATGCCACAGAGAAGCCTTTTCATAGCCGATTACCATTCTTAGGAGGCCTGAGACGCACGAACATCACAGGTCGAGCTTACCACAATGTACCAGTGTTCGACGTAAAAGGCCACGAGGAATATTTTCAGCTACAAGAGTCTGGATTTGAGTTTCGCGATATCCCTACATCCGTTGTTGATTGGAACGATACCGCTGTACGCGGTATATATCTCCCAGAAATGGCTCGATGGCTACAGGCCCATTTTCACAGCAAAACGGTCTTCGTGTATGCATACAACGTCAGTATGTAGCAGCGTATTATGTGAACTTCTTTACTGAGACTCTGAACTAGTTCCGGTGTTCCGACACTCAACTCACCAAAAGCGAACCGTGGATCAAACCCTATCTTAGGGCGCATGCCGGTATAACACTACGTTAGCAAAACTTTTTCTATGGAGCACTGACAAATCTCTAGATGTAACTGAGAACTCCTGCCGGAGCAAGCTGAAGTTACATTTTAACGGCAATATCGAGCAATACAAAAATCGCAGGGCTCGCTTCATCAAGTAATTATGTCTTTCATGTACCCCATCTTTTAGGCACATTGCTCTAATATGTTCTTCTGTAGCATCTGGAGGCCCCTAAATGGCCCAGTCCTTACTACGCCACTGGCCGTTCTCGACGCTAGGTCACTTCGTCGAAACGATTTGGTGGAAGCAGACGTCGTCTTTCCGCACCACTGTGATGAGGGCTACGAGGTCCGGTATAATGCGGACCATAGATGGTTCTACAAGTCCAACATGGCCGGTAACAATGCGATCATGTTCAAGATGTTTGATACAAACATTGATGAAGCGCAAGGTATGTCTGCCCCAGCAAGCGTGATTACATGGCAATGTCGGCGAAGCTTATACGACTGTTACGTTGTAGTCTGCGTGCACTCTGCTTTCGTAGATCCTTCGATTGGCTCAGAGAACATCCCAAGAGCAAGTGTGGAGATGAGAGCTATCGTCTTAGACTAGTGGAAGAAGAGGTCGTCATACTTGCGAGCCGTCGCAACAATTCACCAACAATTTCTCAACAATATCTAAACCGGGGGTGGTAATAAGTTGTACCTGCTGGCAAGCTATTATACATGGACAAAGTTTCGCAATTTGTCAGCCAATGCGCAGCTATTTACTTAAGAGCCCGTCTCTTTCGCAGGTGTATTGGTGTCCCGTAGCTGACAGGTTTTTCAACGTGTATGGTGAGGAAATTATAGGTATCTTTACGCCGCATTCAAGGACTGGAACTCGTTACAAAAAATCGAAGTGTAGGCCGGGGTTATTACGAGGAAATCCGTAAGCCATTTACTTTCCATCAGCCAGTATGTCTGTTCCAAGCTTAAACTCCGGTTTTTATGCAGGGCTGAAAAACAATACTCCGCCTGTTCAACTCTCATCCGAACCACCCTCCGCCCACGTAGTCTCCAGCGCGACTCTTAGCCAGCACCCTTGCATCAGGCCTCAGCACTCCTTCCATAATAACGCCTAACTTCTTGAAGTCAATAGGTTTAGACAACCACCCGTCGAACCCAGCGTTTTCTAGCGATTCTTGCGAGTGCCGATCGAGGCCCGCGGAGACCGCAAAAATAGGTATGCGTCTCGGAACATAGGCGCGCTTCGTCGGTTGCTCTAGCACGGTAGCCGGAAGTTCCATAGGCGACACCAAAGGCGGAGCAACAGAGCCTTGAGTTGACGCTAGATCAGAACTGGAGGGTGACAAAGGCAAGTTAAAGTAGCCGGGGTTGGATGTACCTTCGAAACCCTCCTCGGGACCAAGATTTGTAGGCGGAGGAGAAATAGGTGGAACGGCGGCCGTGTGATGAGGCAGTCCGGACGTCTGAATTAGATTTATAGCAAAAGTTGAAGACGACGAAAGTGGTGCAGCGATTTCAGTCGGGTGTATGGTCGACTTCGGTGGTTCCACGCTTTCCAGTATGCGGATCATTTTTGTAGATTGAATGCCATCCACAATCGGCATCTGGGTGAAATAGTGAGCAGACTGCTGCAAAGCACTGGAAACTGTTACGGTACATACGTTGATGTCCATCAAGATGAAATGCATCGCATCCTGATGCTCTTGAAAAACCTCGAAGCACTGCTGTCCGTCTAGACTCGTTTTCACTTCGTGTCCCATCTTCTCGAGCCTCCGCTTCAAAATGGAAAGATTGACGGTGTTGTCGTCAGCTATTAGGACTGCAGGCTTCTCCTTGACTGGTGTTACCGGTCTTGACCGATTCACCGCGCTTTGAGATGCCGAGCGGATAGTGAGAATAGACTCTAGTACGGAGGCTTCGCGCATAGGTGATCGCTCACTAGACCGTCTCGCCCGGTCGATGTGTAACCGGAAGTTTGGGTGAGTGCTTGCAGAAGCCGTCTCGATATCAGTGGGGCAGAGAGCCGGGCCAGTGACACCCTTTCCAGATTTCTCTCCAGATGGTCCTCTTGGTGTAGTAGAACTAGCCGGCGACCCGAGCGCATCTTCCTTACCAAGCTGCATAGGGATGTCGAGAGAAAACGTCGAGCCTTCACCTGCGATCGACTTGCCACGAACCTGTCCTCCGCATTGCTTGATGTATCTAGCAACGAGTGCTAGACCCAAACCCAACTTCGCTTCTTTCTTGACTCTTGAAGGCCCTTCCCCGGTATTGTGCATTGAGACCTCGTCCGAATCAATGTCCTCGTCGGGTACTTGCTCAAATTCTTGAAATAATTCGTCCAGACCTCGTTCAGATATACCAACTCCAGTGTCTTGGACTGAGACTTGAACGACGCAATACTCCTCCGTTGTTGATTGAGCTGCAAGTCGAATGTTAATCCCCCCCTGTGTAGTATGCTTGATCGCGTTGGTGACTAGCTGTGTCAATGCCTGCTGGAACCTGTGAAGATCGCTGCAGACGTGACGAGGCACGTCGTCGTTCTGCTCGAATCTAAAAGACAGCTTTTTGTGAGTCGCATGCTGTTGAAGCTGATCGAGGGTAGATTGAACGGTCTCTCGGAGGTCGAAAGTGATATGAACCATTGGGAGAGGCGACTGATAGGCGTTACCAGTTAGATGAAGTAGGTCATCGATAACATATATAAGCGATTTGGAGGCCGAGTGAGACTCGATCAAGACGTCTTTCGTCTCTTGATCAAGCTGCTTTTCCAGCGCCATTTCCAGATAGTTCACGACGGCGTTCAACGGGGTTCTTACTATAGAGTATTAGCCACAGCATGACTAAAACAGGAGAGGGTACATATGGACCTTCATGGGATAGGTTGAGTAGAAGCAGGCGCTTCATACGGGACTCGTGCAGAGTGGTCTCCTTTTCGCGCCACACGCGAATAAAATTACCGTAGACCAATCTAGTCATCGCCGCGGCCTCGACTAAACGTTCATATTAGCGCGTGTAGAGAGTGTCCAGTAGTGATCGAACGTACATTGCTCGTCGCCCCATGGTTTAGAAGACTGTTTGACAGTCTCAGTCCACTTCTTGAAGCTATTCCTTGGCTCCAAGGCTCCGATCTTGGCCATGCTCGGGTTCCCAGCCCAATGGACTTCTATGATCTGGTTCTTTCTGAAGAATACGATGAAGTCGCCTGCGTCTTGGGAGAGTGGGATGACGAGTAAGCCGGCGATGTGATCGAACCCAGGCTTATAGTGGAGATCTGTGAGGTCTTGAGAGACGGATTTTGTAGCGTAAGACGAGGAAAAATTGCGAAAGTAAACATATCTCAAAAGCGTCACCGCTTCAGGATACGATGACAATTGTCCGATGGTGCGAGCCTCGCCTTTGACGACAAGGAAACCAAAGTCGGCCTGGAATAAGCGTAAAAGATCGTCGGATGATGCGGAGATGCAGATTTGTGGAGATACATCAATTTGCATCGATATCAGAGAGTTCCTCGCTCTTAGTTTGTCCGCATTCAAGAGCTTGTCCAGGCAATTCGAAGCGCACAGTCCAACCCAGTAGCACAGCTCGCGGATAGGAAAGGGTACTCTCAGTCCTTTTGGTCCATAGGAGTGGCAGCAAATGAGGCCCCATAGGTTGTCTTTGTAGTTCAATGAGATGCTCATGGTCGATTTGACACCCATGTTCCCTAGATACTTGAGGTGAACGGGGGACATGGCGCGGAGGTACGAGTGTGTGAGATCCAATGGTGTGTCGAGGTCTTTGACATTTCTGCATATCAACCTGCTCGGCTCAAACTCTCTATCGAAGAGAACACGCACTCTGTTGAGTTTGTAGAGATCGCGTGCCTGTTTTGGTATGTCACTTGCGGGGAAGTGAAGGCCTCTGTAGACGTCCGTGCAAGCTTTCGGGTCGACGAGCTCTGCCACGACTTCGCCATTGTATTCTTCGTCGAATTGGTAGATCATACACCGATGGAAATCAGTCAGCTCCTGGACAACACCCACGATAGCGTCCAATAGATCCGGTATAGTAGTCGACCCAGATAATTGCTGCTGGATCTGAGACATGATGTTGACTACCTCCATCGTCCTTCCTTCGCCCTGAAATAAGTTGATCCTATCTTCGGCAATGTTGAGAGGCTCGCTCATGCTGATGAAGCTGGCAGCGGCATCCATCGGATCAGAGGCGAGTGAGTTAAACGGCGTAGAAACCAAGTCGTCTCTTAAATCTGGACTGGTCTCCATATTCGCTTCCAGCTCGAACTCGCATATCAGAAGGTTGTGGTCCCCTCCAAGAAAATGCATGGCGCACCACGCAGGAATGATCCATCCACTTGGGTCCATGAAGCTGATGTTGAAGACCTTCGGCTCAGACGATTCCAATGTCTTCTTGAACAGGGCAATGACAGAACGCGCATGGCTCTGAAAGATGCCCCGCTGATGTGCTGGAAAAACGCGGAGAAAATTGTCTAGCTGGAGTATGAAGCGAGGACTGTATTTGCAGATAGCATGTGAGTTTTCGCTAATGACATGACATTCGTATCGAGCATGGCTAGGTCCTTCTATCACTTCGAGACCGACGAGCATGCCATGAGACTGGATCGACCCCGGCATTCGTATGGGCTCGTCTTCGCAGCGGGTGATATTTTCACGTTTTCCGGAAACAGTGCTGTTGCACTCATTGTCGGTGTAGGCATACTCACACCGCCCAGTGTAGACAATTTGCGGGGTTCCTTGGAGCGGCGTTTCGAGAATCTCCTCGACGGCGACGGAGGGAGGCCATCCGCGCAGCTCGCCCTCTTCGAGACGTGCCGAATCAACACCGGGCGATGTCTCACCGCGGGGCTTGAAGGCGTTGTTTGGCTTCTCAAATATTGGAGACTGGACGAGTACAGTTCTTTGCTGGTCAACCTCTATACAGCGACATGAAAATGTAAGCGAAAGACGCTCGGACAAGCCTGCCAAGAGTGGCACAGTGGCACGAAATACCTACCTGCCTTTTGGTGGTCACCTGAGAGATTCGGACTGTTCTCGAAGATGGTACACCGAATGGGGAAGACACGCTCCATGTGCGGTGATTTGACTGACTGAGAAACAGAGAGCTTTGGCGGCCATGGTTGAGGGTACAACTAACTCGGCAGGTTCGGAGCGGGGCGCGGAGCTGACCCCAGGGTCCAGGGAGAGTGAAACGCCCTTCCTCCAGCTCTAAGGGCATTAGTCTACTCTAAAGCGTCCTTGGCCAATGAGGATAACCATGCAGGACTGCTCTGGCCAATGGAAGTCATGGAGCTAAAGCAGCCACAGAATCTCCAGTGATAAGTATTTCTGCCATTAATATTGAATTCGAATCAGCTCCCGATAAGTCAGTCTACATTTCGAAGACGACTAAGCTTTTCCTAGAGTCTAGCGAGTTTTTGTTGCCGAACGAGACTGAGTTGGTTGTGATTCACTGTAGCTCGCTTAACGGGATTTATACCCTCAACCAGAAAATTTTCTGGGTAGACGGCTGGCGTGGATGTGGCGGGGCGTACGCGAATCAAGGAGATGGCTATGGGACATCCATTGGCTGCGACAGCAGCTATCGGTCGCCAAAAACACCGCGATCTAGGCGCTCGTGGTGAAGGGCTTACGGGAGTGCGCTCGCGTCGTCGCATTCGTCTGCGGCGTGGTGCGTTCTGAATCTGAAGACGGTTTTCGACGTTGAAGTTGAGTTGCGACAAGCCTTGGCATTATTGATCATCTTCAAGGTGGGATAAAAGAAACGCGTGGCCGCGAGAATATTATAGACCGCTATCGTTCCGGGCCTTATCGAACATTGAACGACTCCGTGTTCCAAGGCAAATGATATCGACAAATAGAAGGGAAAACCTGATAGGAAAATAGCTAATCATTCGGATTGCTGGCTTTTGAAGTGTACCGACGAACTTTGACACGATGGATACTTATCAGAGTAGTCTATACTGCCGGATACTAGAGAGACTGACACCTCTCCAAGCCATCAGCCACGGCTTCCGTACTTCCGTGCCCAGCCCTCCACATACGTTCATCATTCGTGGGGCTTTCATGAAGCTTCATGGAACCGGGGCTCCCAACACCATGATACGCGCTTGTCATTGTTAAGTTACTCTTGAAAATAAAGACACTAACTATGCAGTAGACATGCATCTTTCCGAGCCCTGCGTACGGAGGTATAAATTCCTTCGAGGCATTTAATGCGATTGGAGTTCGGAGGCGGAGGCAGACATGACGCCGTCCCCGGGGTGTTTCTAGTGTCGGAGCACAGACAACTGGTTGTTCCATATAAGAATTCGTGTTTCTTCTTACTAGTATGTCGCTGTCAATGCATCCCGACAAAGCTTGTATCGTGCACCGGAGCAATGTCAGAGACCCATTGAGAATGAACAGAAACCAAGACTAAAGCCAAAGCAACGTCTGTCTCGCCTATTTAGCTTCTCAAAGAACACCGCGTTATACCACTAAGCTCCGCAGATATACAGGTGAAATTCTATTCCTCTTCCGCACAAATTTTTCAGAGCACCGCGCAGATGCGTCTGGATCAACCTAATCCACGTTTAAACGACACTGCGTTTCGATCCATCGAACGGAAATGCACCTTCGACTATGGTTTCTCTCAAATAGATCTGGAAGTGGGAAACCGACTCCATGTTTTCGAAGCCGAAGAGCTTTTTGTGGAAGTCCTAAAGACAGCCACCAACGTGTTGGTGGTCGAGAGTTATCCATCCATGGCGCTTAATTGCAAGCTGGCCATTCTACAAGGTAAATGACTCGGTCGGTTCCGTGTCGAACAAGGACAGTGGCGCACAACCCATGACTCCTTGCTCGCTTGATTTTGGTTCTCCGACCAGCCATGAAATGTTTTGAAGGTCCCATTTGGTCCGTCGTGGATGGCGTTGCGCGGGATGAAGAAGGCGCCTTCGATGGCGATGAACAGCAAGAGTCTACTTGGAACTGGTATGTGCATGTCTTGGGAACGAGACCCAGCGGGCCGCATGCAGACTGTGTCCATCGTTTTCGGGCTCCATGAAAGACGGAGTCTGCACATGGGTTCTCAGGTAGAACCTCTGAAGCAGAGTGCATGATACATGCACGCTCCCTACCCGACTTTTGTAAGGGAAGCCTAAAGAGTTCAAAAATGAGTTGTTGACGATCGAACCTTTCGCTGAAAGCGATTAGACTCAGGGAGCCGAAGGTCCGCCAATACACCAAGGGTCCATCGACACCAGGAATGGACAGGCCATCATTTTTGGATCGCTCGAAGTTGTTTCGAAAGCACCGCCAGTGGGCACTTTAGTATCAATATGTGAGAAGAAAAGAATACAAAAGAGGTGGGAATGGCCTTATATATCCGTGACGGATGAGATGCTGACTGCGCATCGATGGCGAAGCGGTATGGGCCATGTGATGAAATGGAAGGTCAAAACGGTATAGGCGATTTGAAGTAGTACGAGATGATCGATTTGAAGTGTGCAGTGAGCACCAAGACTGAGAGAGCAAAGGACCATACAACAAACACCACGTTCCTAGCTCTACACGTCTCACGCGCCTAGTCTTGATACGTAATCGTCTTCAACCGCAAGAACTCTTCAAATCCCCAGTTCCCGTTAAACCGTCCCCATCCGCTCATTTTCGCGCCTCCGTGAGGCAGGTTCGACTCGTCGTGAACAGTCATCGCGTTGATATGGACGGCACTGTCGCAAGTTAGCATTGTATTTTCTGGCCTTCTTCCAATGCTAGACTTACCCGCTCTCGATCTGCTTCGCAACCCTGATGCCCCTCGCAAGATTCTCAGTGAATATTGCCCCTGACAGACCATAATCAGTGTCATTGGCAATCGCAATCGCCTCTTCCTCGCTCTCAATTTCAATCACCGACACCGTCGGGCCAAATGATTCGGTGTGATACAAATCCATATCCTTATTCACGCCGTCCACAATGACCGGCCGCATCCTCGTCTTCGACGCTTCCTTCGTCTGCGGGTGTGACTCCTCCTGCTCATGGTCACCATGCACGACCTTGGCGCCGGCACCGACGGCTTGGGAGATGAGGCGCTTGTTCTTGTCCACGTTGGCGGACTGCACGAGAACGGGCGCGGGCTTGTCGCCGCCGAAGATACCTTCTGCGGCGCTCTTGAAGGCTTCGATGAATTCGGCCTTGACGATTTTGTGTACGAGGATGCGCTCGGTAGCCATGCAGATTTGACCGGAATGGAGGAAAGATCCGAGCGCGCATTGAGTCGCAGCCTTCTTGAGATCGGCATCATCAAGAACGATAGCGCTCGCCTTGCCGCCAAGTTCCATCAACACAGGCTTGAGGTTCTTGCCAGCCGTCTGCGCAATGATGCGACCGACAGCGGTGGAGCCAGTGAAGTTGATCTTTTTAATCGCAGGGTGCTCAATCAGAGCTGTTGTAATTTGTGCCGCGTCTTCAGGTCGATGGAACAGGACGTTCAGTGCGCCTGCTGGGAGTCCGGCTTCTGTGAGGACGGAACCGATGGCCCAAAAGCAACGAGGGGAGAGCTCGGAGCCCTTGAGGATGCACGTGTTGCCGGCAGCGAGGGCGTAGAGGATGGAGCGGACACCGAGGATATATGGAGCGTTCCTGCGCACATGGTCAGCTTCTCGCGCATGTAGTATTCGGTGACGCTTCTCACCAAGGCGCGATGCCCAACACAACACCATACGGTTCCTTGATCACCAAAGCACTCGTCCCCTCCTGAGAACAAGTCGGAATAATGCCACTAATCGTGCTGCACCTCCCTGCGACATCCTTGAACATCTCCGCTGTGAGGGGCACATTGAAGCCGGAGCTGAATGCCGGCGCCGACCCCGTCTCCTCCTCCATATATCTGCCCGCTTCATCTGCTCGCGAAGCGAAGATGTCGGCGGCCTTGAGGAAGATGTCGCGGCGCGTGGAAGGCTTCGTCTTTGCCCATGCAGGGAAGGCTGCTTGGGCGGCCGAGATGGCTGACTTTACGTCGTCGAGGGAGGCGGACGAGGCGTTCCATATCTGCTTGTGTGAGGAGGGCGAGATGACGGAGAAGGTGGTTTTGGTGGTGATCTCTTCGCCGTTGATGAGAAGTGGGACGGTGTAGGAAGACTCATTCGCCATTTTGTAAAGCTAGTCTTCAGCCCGATCGATTAAACTGAATCTATAGTGCTGCCGTGATCGTGGGGGTTTAGGGTGTCTTTTGATGCAGATTGAGAGCTCCCTCGTATAGCCTCACGACCCAGGAGGGCAGGACAAGCATGGAAATAGCCACCCCGCGGCAATTACGCAGCATCCGAAAACGGCTTGTTGTCGCAACAGAAAGACGGCAGTTGGAGAATTCGATCGGAAGTGGAGTCGGGCGTCTTGCAAGTCCACGGTCGGTGGCGGCGGGGAAAAGCTTGAGCTTGGATCTTCGGCTGGTCCGACCGGCTTTTCCACCTCATCTGCTCGTCTTCGCCGTCACCATCGTGGTCAGGCGGTGGTGACCGGAACCCCCAAGGTCGTGTACAGGTCGTGTACAGAACCACGAAGCTTATCCGGATAAAAATCGGGACGCAGTTCGCAGCCCGGATTTACGACCGAGATGATTCTCATGTGATTGTCTTAAAATAGATATGAGAAGGGTGGGAGTGCGTCAAAGTCGCACGAGAGCGTGAGGATGTATAGACATAAATGCCTGACGGTTTGAAAGAGATAGATCAAGCGTCCGAGCTCAAGCACACCTTCATTTCCTGTATCATCCAGGTGCAGTAAGAAAGGCTTCGACGTACTTGAACCCCGACAGCTGAATCCGTTGCTCCAGCCCTGCAACCAATCCTCCACGCATGGCAATGAAACTCGTCAAATTCTGTATTCTTCCGACACAGCTCCGCTTCGCCGCTTCGCGCGCCGTGGCAATCTGATAATGCCCTTGTTCTCGATTAGCAGCGGGTGGACAGATGCTATATCATGTCTCGCTTCCTCTGTTATGCCCTTCGGTCGGTTGTGCCCACATCGGTATCCTGTAACGTTCCATCGCCGTGAGCTTGTCGCCCGTATGCTACCATTCCCTGGTACAATGCCTTCATCTTTCCCATGTCCGCTTTTTGTGTCCCTTGTACATCGTGTTCGAACGCGTGGTGCCCAGGTACTGTCCGCAAGGTTATATGCGTCGTGGTGCAAACTTCCTCGTCCGCCTAGTGAGCGAGTCGCGCATGCGAGCGTGACTTCACTTGATCGGTTTAATATCTAAAGGTCGGCGTGGTGGTGAGGTGAGTCCCAGCGGCGGGCATGTAGCTCGTCGTCGCTGGACTGACCTGCAAAATTTTCAGCGATACATGAACACATGACGTGTTGCCTCCTTCTGAGCTCTATAACATAGCTCATCTGCTTCTTCGACTCGCCGCGAGATCGATTTCCTTTCTTCCGTGCTCGTGTCTCGTTCGCCTCCCACTGCGTCTTCGGGTCCGACGCGCGTTCTTGCACACACGCATCCCGATGGCGGGCGACCGACGTGCGAGAGATTCCAATAAGTGCGGAGAGAAACAGATATAGCATGCTGTAAGGAGGGTGGTCTCCGGAAAATGTAGGGGCGAATCTCGCAGGCGACTACAGCACGCTCGCTAACCGCGCCGGCTATAAACTCCCATGTCGGCGCCACGGCGAAGATGGATGCGAGATGACTTTAGATATGCCACAAAGCTGCTATGGGCCAGCTGGGCATGTCGTGGTGGCCGTCAGCCGCGCGACCTGACGCCGTACGGCTTCAGTCCTGGCGCCGCCTTTATGGCCACTCACCCCGCTGCTGTATGCAGTTCTCTGGCAAAGATCATGTACAGGAGCTGGCGATACATGGCAGAAAACTACCGTCTGAAATTCCCACTTGACGCAGTCAATCTCGTACTGTCCGTGTTTCGGCACTCCCAGGCGCGCGCAACTGTGCTCACCTCGCCCGCAGGACCTCGCATGTTCTGGCGCGTTCCTGGCGATATCGATCGAAGCCATTTTCCGGCAGCGCACACCGAACATAAGGAAGGACGGCGAGAAGGTGTATGTATCGGTCGCTATGTTCCACATGGCCGGCACTCACCTCCAATGTCGTCCGCTTCAATACAGCCCAAAGCTGCTGCGAGGTGTAACGAAGGGCAGAGACAATGACATAGAGAAAGCTCCAGCTATTACAAATGCCTGAATATCATTGCTAAGTGTACCGGTGATTAAATTTTCATGGACTTCGTCCGCAAGATCTCAGTTGCCAGGAACCACACGTCGTCGTCAATATAGCGGTAGACGCGTACCATAGACAGCGTGCCATACAGAGAAGTAAACAAGGTCAAGACTGAGATACAAAGGAGGATGTACAAACAAGTACGCAAGAGTGAGGAGATGCATGAGTGAGAAGACCAGCAGACATCCATGAGAGCAAGCAAGACACATCACACGAGTGAGAAGACACACAAACTCAAAGACATATCAATGATGCATTACTAATCTACACAGTGGCCATCAAACACAGGAAGGGGCCCCATCCATCGCCCACATCGATGATCTGCTCTCAGTTGAGGAATCCAGAATCTCTCTTCGGTGGCCACCGTCTACGCTCTGGAGAGCGAAGGTGTCAAGGGGGAGGCCCAACTCGCTTTATATACAGCACCCTCAGTGCACGGGCACCCTCGCTTAGCTTAGCGCAGGCCAAGAGGTGGACGTTAGTCAGCGGCTGGCAGCGGCGGCGGCGTGGTGAAGGAGGATTGAACCTGTGAAGGGAGGCTGGGAGCGCGTAGAGGTGACGTCGGAAATGAAAAGCGGGGCAGTGCTCTCAGTGAATGATAGACAGCCTTAGATTAGAAGTTGTGGCGAGGTGAGGCCGAGTTACCGCGAGTCGGGTGGAGAGGTGGAGTGAATGTGTCGGCACGTGATAGCTGCGCAATTATCTGAAACTTCCATCGAGCGCACTGAATACGAATTCACATACAGAGACCAATATGTAATGTCGGTAAAAGTCATCCAGGGTTGCCTTTAAGCAAAATCCTCAACGTTTCAAAGCTGCGATGCATTGCTTAACCCCACAACAATCGATAGCTTCAAACTTGTCATTCCAGTCTCGCACGCTTTCTAGCCACATCCTCCTCTATTTCCAGAATCTCTTCTGAACTCGCCCCCCACGCCTTTCTAGCACAAACCCAACATGTCTCAGATCCACCAGGAACAATCTCATAAGCATCTCCTTTGCACTCTTTACACGTCCCATGGCGCTCGGGAGTGTTGAACACAGATCCACTAGCAAGAGTGTTTGGGGACTGTACCCTGGTACTTGTCTTCACCGCATTGTGCGTCGAGGTGTCCTGCAATACGTTTTCCGACCACGTATGCTCGTCCATTGTGTTTGACATTGCAGTGTTCGTGTCAAAAGGTTGCGGGTCGCTCGGGTACATTATACCGATGTCACGCAGGTATTCGTAGTCGTCTGGGTTCAGGGGGTCCTCGATAGGATCTGATGGTATTCCACTGGGCTTCGTGAGGTCTATTGGGCCGAATTTTGGATCTAGATAGATCATGCTGCCTGCGCTTGCTGATTCTCCGATCACATCTCCCCCGAACGCGTCGTATGTAGCTTCCACGCCGTAAACCTGTGTTTCCTGAATCTCTTGTGCCTTCCTTTTGCCCTTCCTCTTCCCCGAGTGTTTTGCATTCAATTCTTGTCCTGGCTGAGGCCCAAGAATACCCGTGAAGGGATTATGAATCAGGTGGGGTTTCGTCAACTTCATGATGACCAAGAACCAGAGCTGATCTTGCGTTCCAAATTCTTGAAGTCGTGACAGCACCTCGCTGTATCGATTGTGCGCACCGGGCACGCTCGTTGATACTTCGGAGTTGGGAAGGTGGATGGCCCTGTGCTATAGCAACGTGTTACAATACTTCAAATTGCCAGTCGCAACGGGGACATACCAAACTCGAAATAAGGTTGAGCATGCGGTCAAGATCTTTGGTCCAGGTATCATAGAATAACTGCTGGCTCTGCGGATGGTTGCGGGAACATGGATGTAGCGATTGGAAAACATCAAGGATCCAATCTCTATGCTCAGCGGGGAGGAATTCTGGACCAGCCTCAGGACGAAGGTTTGTATTGCTTGGCATGCGTGGCGTGTTATGGTGGTTCAGTGACAGGTCTGCAGACGGAGTACGTGGTTGAGAAGAGATGGCTCGATAGCCGTCTGCGCATCCGCCCAGGCTCGATACCGGCCGACTTAGATCTGTCATCGATTGGAGACCAAACTGTGGAATATAAGGCTGCGGAGAAACTGGTCCGGCATACGCTGGAGGCAATCCCAAAGGCAGATGTCCTTGCGCTGGTTCGGAGCTGAGTGGAAGTATAAGCGGAGGCGTAGTAGCATCGATATTGGGGTCTTACACCAGCGTGTGCCATGGAGAATCCATTGTTGAGACGGTGAATATAGCCGGGAGTATCAAAGGGATCGTACGTGCTAGAATGGTGTCGTTGTAACAATCGCTTGTGGTGATAGGGTTGTGACAAATCGATGGAATGTCAGCGCGAAGTTTCCTGTGGGGATAGATGAGACATAGCAAGAGTTTGCGAGCAAAGAAAGGTGAAGCGTCGATGCAGAGACGCGAGGCAGTGTCATAGGGCAGTCTGTGAGCAGCGCACATCAGAAGGAAGTCGCGCCCACAGACTTCCGTGATTGCCTTCCAGATCAGACTACGACTAGACTCGCGCAATCTTGTCCTTGACGTTGGGGTGCAAAGTCGATGTAGCTCATCCAGAGAGATCTCAGTATGTGCTGTATAACACTAGAGACTTATGCGTCTTGCAACTGCGACGCAAGTGCCCTGAGTCAGTAGTCCCCTAATCCCAGAACACAGCGTGCATCATAATTACGATAGGTTACATTTATATTTCTTGACAACTTGGAGCGCTTCAGCACGATACATTGAAGTTATTGCTAACTACATTTACAATTCGACCAAGGTAGGCGCCAGAGGAGACTTCTCACCCTTTCCGTACATAACGAGACCCGACGCGATCCACACCTACACTACTTCCGCAACGCCACCAATACTCCAGTAACAAGCACAGAATTAGCGCCAATCCCACACTAAAGTAACTTCGACATCTTCATGTTGGGCTTGGGCAGCTTGACCTTCCCTTTCATGATCTGCTCTTTTACGACCTCGGCCTGAGACCGGGTCTGGGAATCAATATTACCAAGATACTCGAAGACTTTCTTATCGCGCATTCTCCAGATCTACGGTAACCCGGGATTCTCTCGGGCTATTCCTGTTAGCCCGCGTTTGCGCAAGACCTTTTGCGACACTCCCGTTGGAACATACGATTTTTCTTTCTCCGTAGCGATAATTTGCATTATCGTATCCTCCTCAAGTCGATCTTTCAGAGCCTTGAACCTCACGTGCTCTGCGACAGTAGACGATGACCATAAGTCAGATGATTTGGAAGGCGACTGCAAGCTGCTGCAGCCACAGTGGGCAAAGTGTACCGACAGTGTACCGCGCGACTTCAACGAGAAGTTGTTCATAGAAAGATTTGTTTTCCGGCCGAGCATTCCCGCGATTCAGTTAAAGCAAAATCTGCCTAGATACGACCCCAGCTAAGCCTGACATATTGCCGACCTTTTTAGAGTTAACACCAACTTTATCCAAGGTCACCCTAGTCCCTGATTCACTCATTCGTTTAAGGCAACTAAGCCCTCGTAGCTTGCCGGAATTGGTCTCGTTCAGCTCCCGGTGATAACCTGAGCACACCATTTCGGATCGAGGGCTGTTTTGATATATCCTAAACAGCGCGTCGCACGTAGCTCCATATAACCATCGCCTCTATGCGTTACGACTTCGGTGTCGCAATCCGGATGCAGGCAATGAATGACCGAATCGTCCGGGGTGGATAGCGTCCCACAATAGGTTCGTTTGCTAAAGTGGTGCGGGGTGTAACGGACGGATTCTTTATGCAATCGCTTGAACACGGCCGCGTCAGCCGTATTCATATGTGGGCAAATCGGTTCCGCCAACTCTCTCAAAGCGTCTTGAACAGGACGGCAATACACTCTCTTCTGGTCGCTATTGGATATATCCAGTAACCTCCAGGACCTTTCCCCCTTGAAGATTCCCGAACCACCGATTATCAGCTCACAGCGATAGGCATCAGTGGGTTTGTGGTTGCAACAGGTAAGAGCTGTTTCCTGCGAGTCCTGGAAGTACGTGTAGCGTTTGAGATCCTTGAAAGTGAAGCTCTTGTGAGAGCAAAGACGAAACCAGCCTTCTGCACCGTAGCAGAGGCGCTCAGTGGGGGGATGCAAAATCTCGTCGCTGGAGAAAGCGAGTTTTTCGTGTTTGATGCGGCAATGGCCGCAGAGTAGTTGCTCAAGCATCATGTAGTTGCCTTGCTTTTCTTCTTCTATAGCTTCCCTAGAAAACCAATCTTTTTCCAACCGCCTTGCGACTTGCTTGGAACCGGAGGCGGTCAGTGTTATCGAAGAGTCGTTCATCGTATGAAGGAGGACATGGCGAAGACGGCGACTAGTCGAGATGAAGCAAAAACGGTCTGGATATTTGAGATATTCGGTAATCTCCAGAAGTAACTCATTTGGTAGTTGGTTGAGTGGGTGATTTTCCTCGGTGGCCGCAGGTGCAGACGTCTGGCGCGACATCTCTGGGGACTTTGTGTTCTCTGTCTAGAACCCAAAGTTGCGCGAGGCAGAATGAAAAGCTTGTCCTAATAATTTCACGATGCTAGACGTAAGTGTTCTTGTAGTGGAGAGCACGATCAGCGTCAGAGAAGGATACGAAATGCATCTTAATTGCAGATGTGTGGCTTAGCGGAAGAGGCGCAGCACCAGGGCTGTGAATACTGCCCACGTGGGGGTTGGAATCTAGCCACAAAGTGTCAGGGCGCCTTATCGAACAATGAGTCCTCCGAGTTTCGGTCAATATTAGACCAATTTCCATGCACCACTACCACTACACATAGATGATAAAGTACTAAAGTGAGTGCGGGAAACCATTTCGAATATGTCTTCGCAGCTGAGTTTCACTCGTGATTATCTTACCTCCGAGCGTTAAAGTTGCATCAGGTTTAGCAGGAAGGAACACATCTGCCGCAGCTCGGCCAAGTCACTCGTTGAGAAATCCAAAATCTGTTTAAGTATGACATCACCAAAGCCTCACGCATGAATCGACCCTTGGAAACGTACTCCGGTCCATCCACACTAAGATAACAATCAACGCTTCGCCAACCACAATATGATCGCACAAAGTACTACAACAACAATAACCACTCCTAATCTCACAACATTGTCCCACACACCCACTTCTCCCGAGGTTGGGCCCTCTCCGATACTCTCCTCTGGTAATGCGGCTGAAGCTTCCTCTTGGTGGCGCTGTATTGCGTTACCAACGTTGGTCTGCTTCATCGCCTTCTGTGATGTTATCTGCGCGTAGATGCCGCGACCAGGAAAACATTTCTCATTGCGAAAGCCCTGCAAAGTGGCCTCAGATTTATGCGATGACTTCATAATCCAGCATCTTAGACAAACAGTTTGGAACCACGAGTAACATGTACAACACACGATTTGACAACACGGCTAAACAGCTATCTGCGTATCACAATGGCAATGATTTCAGACCATTCTTACAGCCGTTGTAAAGATGCTGCAGTAGGCATCAATGAGTTGCTCTTCTAGGATGTGGCTGCGCAGCCCCCAAAACGCCACTCAACTCGGGCCCACCAACAACAGCGCCATGCTTGGCTGACGCATGTCGCGAATCAGTTCCTTTCACACGTTCTTCTCTAGTTCCAGGCGTAAATCATGGGACTACATAGTACAAGGCTGTGTTAGATCGGCTTCCGGTGACAGGTCTTGGAACACAAGCAGGGAAGTACAAAGAGAGGCTGCAACCTACGTTGCTCCCATCATAGCGTTTCCTTCCGCACACCAAACCCAACCCCAGACACACACACACCCCAACCAACCATGGCATCCATTCAACAAAAGATCCAAGACGCTACCGCGCGCAACATCGAATTGCTCGAAGGCCTCCACGAAACCGACCCCGCACCTGCGCGACTCCAGCAGCAGATTCAATATCTTGACGATCTTGCGGTTCAACTCCAGAAAACGGAGAAAAACGTCCGCTATCTGAAGACAGCTACCGCAACTGAGCTCAAAGATCACAAGAAGTACTCCGAATCGACGTTCCGACGCTTCGCACACAAGGCGAGTGGGCGTAAGGATCGCTTCGAGGAGAAAGCTGCAAAAGAAGAGCGCGAGTACTTTGACGCGATCCAGCAGCAAAAGTCAGGCGAGGACGAGCTGGCGTATGTTAGGCAGCTCAAAGCCGAGGGCGAAACCACAAAAGGCCAATACGAAGCACAAGTCGAACGTCGCGAGCAGCTCCAACGCGAACTCGACGCCCTCTACAATTCGATCTTCGCTGGTCACACCCCAGACTTCCCCGAAGAAGATGAAAAGGAAACATTTTGCAACGCTGCGAACCAGCACGTGCAAGACCTCAACTCTACACTTGAGAAAGAGCGCCACGCCCTGTTCCTTCTTCGCCAAATCAGCACCAAACTTAGTGAAGCACGACAGCACCTCGAATCCGCCCACTCAATGAGCCGAATGGACCTCTTTGGCGGCGGGACTTTGGCATCCATGCAAAAGCGCAACTACCTAGAGCGCGCCGAATCCGCCATTTCGCAAGTCCGCATGCTCCAACAGCAGCTCTCGCAAACGGCACCGCATATGAGCGATCTCGGATCGATGAACATCGCCAGTGGAAGCATCTGGGGGGACGTCGTATTCGATAACATTTTCAGCGATATGGACATGCATGACAAAATCTGCACAAGTGAAGCGGAGATCGATCGCGCGGGGAAGAAGTGTGGAAATCTGGTGAAGCAGCAGGAGGAAAGGGAGAAGGAGTTGGCTGCTGAGTTGAAGGAGGGGGGTATGAGGTTGAAAGAGGCGAGGGCTACGCTGCAGAGGGTGAGGGAGCAGGCTTTTCGCAGGGTTATTGCGGGAGAGGCGCTTTCAAGTGGAGGCGATGTGGAGGAAGAGGAGATGCCAGAGGCGCCGCCTGCGTATTCGGTTTAAGCTGTCTGATACGACGAGTGAAGACTCAGGTATCTTGTATGAAACTATGATGAAATGGTTCTCAACTACCCTGCCACTGCCTGCCCCAGTTCGTTGCCAAATAGGTACGGTCCAGCCTAAAGCGCGTCGCAAATCCAGACAGCAGGGTCTAGCATTAGGTATTACATGCTGAAAGCCCTCTGGACAAGCTATACATACTACAACCAGTTATTCCAGCAACGAATTCCTGCACCCCGGTGCTGCACCAAAGGCAGTCGAGTCGTAACGTCTAACCAATTTTGGCCTAGTGGCCCCCACCATCTAATGCCATGGGTCGTGAAACAGCCCCTCGCCCCTTGCATAGACACAGCACAGCCGATATTCCTCCGTACAACGCCTGCGTAACAACACCAACCACCCTCTTATCACACCCGCCGTCAGCCATGATAAGCCGTTTGCTCGCTCCACCAACGCAAGCTCCAATACCCCTCTATCCACCTTGATTCGACAAAATCTACCACTCCACAAGCCCACCACCCCTCCATCGAAGCGATCACAGTACGATGGCGACATACCACCTCCAAAGCTTCCCCACCAAACCCCGCGTCTTCCTCCTGACCTCCCCATCCAACACCGACTCGCTATGTCGCTACCTCCTCTACGCAAACCAGTTCACGACCGAAGGCATTGTAACCTGCACATCGACCCACCAGCGTACCACACCGTCTGAAGATCCACTCCATGCTATACTCGATGCCTACGCCTTTGCCGTCCCTAATCTGAACGCGCACGTCCGCCCAGAGCAGCCCTACCCGCCAGCATCACACTTAAAAGCGTTGGTAAAGCCCGGGGCCGAAACATATGGCATGGCCGCAATTGGCGACGACATCCCCACAAGTCCCGGCGCACAACTGCTATACGACCGTATCCTGGCACCGTCCCTACAACCTCTCTGGGTCCTCTGCTGGGCCGGCACAAACACCCTCGCGCAAACCTTGCTTAAAATCGACTCCGCCTTCTCCCCAGAAGATTCCCAGCGTCTCCTCTCCCGTCTCCGCGTCTACGCTATAAGCGACCAAGATGACACAGGCGTATGGATTCGCAACAGCTTCCCCGACATCTTCTACATCGCGTCCGTGCATGGGTGGGGACAGTATGGATTAGCCGCGTGGACGGGCATCAGCGGAGAGAAACAGTACGGCTTTGACCAGGGTGGACCGGATCCTGCTAAGCTAGAGAACCGCTGGATAAAAGAAAATATACAAATTGGGCCGCTGGGAAGCGCGTATCCAGACCCCGAGTCGACATCTATCCGCGAAAGCGGCACACCCACGTTCCTCTATCTTATCCAAAACGGCCTCAGCGTACCTGAATTGCCGGACTTCGGATCCTGGGGCGGTCGCTACACACGCACCGATGTTTCTCCCAATGGTTTGAACAGCAACCACCATAGCGACACAGTGGATCGTGTTCTCGGCGCAGACGGACGCACCCACACATCCAATCACGCTACTATTTGGCGCTGGCGCAACGCGTTCCAAAACGATTTCGCCGCACGCGTAAAATGGAGCACAACGCCCGATTTCACCGAGGCAAACCATCATCCCGTCGTCTCCATCAACAAGGATACAGGACTCCATCCTCTGCGGCTAGAAGCCGAAGCTGGGGAGTCCATCACGCTCGATGCATCCGCGTCCTACGATCCGGACTCCAAGGACACACTGACGTTCAAATGGTGGCACTATAAAGAACCAAGTGCAACGCAGTGGCACGTTTCGTCCGAAGTCTCGTCGCTAAGTATCAAGCCGCTTGATGGTGAAAGTAGGAAGGTGCAAGTTACGCTGCCGCCGCCCGAGGAGTGCGCTGTCAACTTCACGAGTAAGAAGCCGGAGGTCAAGGGACAGTTATTGCATCTCATACTCGAGGTGACTGATTCGGGGAACGGGGGTGGGCTTCCGTTGACTACGTACCGGCGGGTGTCGATCCAGGCTACGAATAAGGAATTGAAGGGCGGGGCTAAGGACGGTGGAGCTATTCCCCAGGTGCTGGCTGCTGCGCAGCCACACGCTGGTGGGGTCACGAAGAGCCATGAGCCCAGCGCTTGATGGGCTTCTGTCGGGAGTATTGCTATGTGGCTGCGGATCTATCCGCTGATGGGTTGAAACCCGATGCGCCCAGCGCTTGACGATTACCTCCGAGAAGTAGGGTTCATACAGGTGGTAAAGAAAGCCCATATTCCGATTGGATGGATAGGCGAAGCATACATAGATGCAAATACCATATTCGTCGTATACATTGCTCATTACTTAGGGTATCCAATTCACGTACGTCATAAACAACCGCCCGTCCTTCAATCTCCATCCCACCACCACCTCAAATGAAAGCATCCGCCAAATACGAATCAAAGTTATCGTCCCTAAAACTCGGCGTCGCGCTCCCGAAATCCGTCCCCCCAATCGCGCTCCTCGCCGCATCCGTCAGGCTCTCCCACGCAATTAGCGGCTGCTGTCCACCCCGCTTATCCGTAGCAATCAACTGATGGTTCACCGGCCAGATGGAGATATATCCGATCTTTGGCCTCGAGCCATCAAATGGTGGGCTCGTCTCCTTCTGGTACTCGCCGTGTGCAGAGATGGAGACGCCGCGGACGGTGGCGCTTGTGGATTGAGACGACAACCAGACGACGACGTTTTCCCAGTCGTGGCGGTGGCCGAGACCTACCGAGGGACTGTCTTTGGGCATGTACCACGAGTACATTATTGCGTAGGCGCCGTTGTAGGTTTTGGCGCGGGCGTAGACTTGGCCCGTGGATTTGCCGCAATTGTTGTTCGAGTTGGTCGCTAGACCGGCTCTACGTCTTGTTAGCAATAGTCCTCCGCCGCAGTATCGCTGTGAAGGTCTTCTTACCCTGTATCGCCCGCGGCGTTCACAGCCGGATAAGGTACGCAGCCATTGTAGACTTCGAGCCAGGGCTTGTACTTGAGCATAAGCTCGCCTGTCACGCCGGATGGCACTGCTTCGTTGAAGTTGACGACAGCGTCGTAGGCGAGCTGGGCGCGGCGCGAGAGACCAAAGTTGAACGGAAGGGCGGAGATCTGGGGCACGCTGAGGAGGAGTCCGAAGACGAGTGTCCTTGAGGTGGAAAACATGGTGCAAGTGAGAACTCAGCGCTTTAGCTTGGGGGGTAAGTTGATTAGAAGTCGAGCTTGACCAAGTGCGAAGTGCGAAGTGGGACGAGAACTTTATATACCCAGGAGGCAAAAAAATGCACGTCCCAGAAGAAAGTTCGGAGGCAGGATACATCCACGCACACGGGAGTAAACGAAAATAATCAAGGTTCAAGATGCAGGCCGCTGCACCACTAGCACGCACATGTGATTATACGATGCGAACGATTAGCCGTTTGTTTCGCGCAGAAAGGGTACCTGCCTATTACGTGCAGGACGCATGCTCGAGTAGCTATCCGGACTTCAGGCACGCAGCTGCGTAGTGTGGACAAGAGGACTACCACGGTGTCATGTGGCCCGGAGGATACGCCTGTTCAAGCCAGTATTCTGTGCGGAGATCCCGGGAAAGGGAAGCAATCCATGCATACACCATGTACGGCGATGTGGTTGGTGAGGGGTAATTGAGGCCGTGGTCCAGCGTGGTGTCGTTGGACGGGAGGATTGGCGGACCTGCCGATCCAGACTTGACCGAATTAGGAAGGAGGTTGTCCGGCAAGGCCGTTCTGCCCGTCCATGTAAGACACGCAGTGAGTAGCAGTAGGTAAACATGTTAATATTTATGGCTGCTTGATATGAAAGGAAGAAAATCTTTCTACTCGACAATGCCGCTATCCTTCGCTTCTTCGACTTTTGCCCGGACCTATTTGCTGTCCTCAGGGTAGCGTTTCTTCAGACTGTACCTATAGAGATCGAAGTTCTGTCACAGTTAGTTCTCATGCATGCGCAGAACCGGAGATATAGAGCATACCAAGCCCTTTTCCAGCTTCCTAAAATCTGGTGACTCGTTCGCATCCAGCATAACCTCCCAAATCCAGTCATCGCCATTCACTTCGAATATGGCTAGTGCATTGCTGTTCGTTTCCCGCTGAACCTGGGATCCATTTGCGGTAAGATCTGCATGCGTGACCTTGAGATATCGACTTCGCAGAAAGTCGTTATACTTCGATAACATCGGTTGCAACTCGGCATGTATCCAGTCAAATACGGGCTTGGAAGCGGCAGCATCGTCGCTCAGATTCATGGTGCATACAACCATCATCCCAGCACCGGCATAATCTAGAACGTGGTTAGTATCGTTGATTCACAAGTGGAGGGTTTCCATCTTTACCAGTAGTGTAGCCTTCACTCTTGAACGACAGTAATTCTTCATAGCGGCGCGTGTCGATGCGAACGTGTGCGGGAGCTCCACTTGTCAGCTTAGACAACGAGTACCATTGCTCTTCCGATATCCCTGGCTCTCGATCTTTTGGGATTTCGAATCTAAGTTAGGAGTATACAATTAGCGCACAGACTCACGGCGGAGTATGTGCTAATGAGCTTGGCGTACATGGTGAGGACGTTTTCCTGCTCCGACTGCTCGAATTCAAACGCCGGGTCGTTCTCGGCTTCAAAAAGCCAGGCGCGGGTGGAGAGGCGGGCGGCGGTCGCAGCGACGTAGCTAGCGTACTGTTCGCGGGTAGGTTCATCGACGCGGGCCCACGCGCATAGTAGTGTAGACATAGCTGGGTAGAGTGAGTCCGATTGAAATCTGAGCAGCGCGGACAGACGAGGTTTTGCCGTCTAATCCAATGGCGGGCGGATATCTGGCTCTAATCACCTAATGATCCACGATGAAGTATCCCGGGGTCGATCGCGTCCAGATGCAGTAAGGTCAGTATGATAAGGCTCGTACATAGGATTGTCAACGTGACCGAGTTCTGCTGCGGATGGACGCGCTAGCCGACGGATTCATATTTCAGTAATCAGCTTTCAAGCATAACGCCTCCAGACGGTAGCACGCTGGTCTGATGGAGGCATGGCTGGGCCGGGGAGGATCTCTCGCAACAGGTCATTGACATCAAGGCCGCGCTCATGGCACTCCTGCCACTGCCTGGGGTAACCCAAACTGACTTCCTCGAATCGCGTATCGTCCCTCCAGTCGGTCCGTCTGATGTGCAGGTGGCCGCTCACAACGACCTTGGCGTTGAAGCGCGTATGCCAATCCTCCGTCTTCTTCGTGCCGCACCAGATGCAGAACCGGGGCACGTTGGGTAGCTTGACCAGGTCCTCGCGCAGTGGCCAGTGGCCCACGAGCACGAGCGGTACGCTAGGGTTGGCGGCAACGGCGGCAGTGAGCTTTTCCTCCGTGCGTTGCAGCAGGGCATGGCACCATTCGATCCGCGAGGCGTAGGGGTCGGGGTGCAGCAGGTGCTCGTCGGTCGCCTCGATGTTTTCCTCCCTAGCCCAGTCGAGCGCATCTTCCAGCTTGACGTGGTCGGGCCGAAAGCTGTAGTCGTACAGCGTGAAGATGGGCGCAATCAAAACCGGGCCGCCCTCGCCCTCCCACAGCGTGTACTCGTCTTCGGGTGTGGGGATGCCGAATTCGCGTGCAATCTCGACGCACTCCATGTATTTGGCCTCACCCCGGGCGCCCTGCTCCTTCTGTGTAGGCAGTGTGTACAGCTCGTGATTACCCACTGTCCAAAACACCTGCTTAAAACATGACGTCGCCTGCGTGAAGGCCATGCGGAGATGTTCGGGCGACTCTCCCACGTCGCCGCACAGTATTAGGCTGTCATTGGGCCGCGGCTGGAGCTTTTCAAAAGCTTCACGGTTCCCTTTGAACGAGAGGTGGATGTCGCTAATCGCCCAGAGACGGCCGGGCTCCTCTGGCGGGGAGGCGGGAGCCGGAGGTGGGGAGGTGCTGGATACAGATTGTGCGTCAGCCGTGGCGATGAGGGGGTCCATCTCAGCGGAATGGAGAATGTCGGAATGGTTAGGTAGGGAACGGCGAGGCTCGACGTTCACGCTGGTAAACTGGTCGTGGGGTTTTCAACATCCGCAGCCTCCTACAAGTAGTCGAACGCGCGGGGAGACGCGATCTTCGTCATCCCTCGCTCGGGCCAATGAACAGCGGGTACGTCATCTCGCTTCTCGTCCAACGCTCCAGCTGGGTGGTAGAGGCGGTAGTGCCTGCGATAATACGGTGCGTAATGGAATGGTAGAAGTACAAAAGCATTTTGATGTTGAACAACTGAGGCATGGACGACTGACACAGCCATAGTTGACGTCATGGTACCACCACTTCGTGCCGCCGCTTTGTCTGCTCCGGTATAGCAACCCAACGTTCTCGTCCACTAAGTTTCAATCGGTACACACCCCATAAGCATCATGGTCTCCACCCGGAGCAAGACGGCGCAAACGCACTTGGACGACTACGCGATACCAAAGGCTGCCCCAAAGAAGCCCGACCAGAAGGACACCACCAAGAACGCTACTCCCAAGAAGCGCAAAGCCCCAACAAGCGCCTCCAACAATCCGGCCCCAAAACGCAGCAAAACGTTAAACTCAGCCGCGAAGTCCGACTCGGCACAAGATGACAATCAATCCACCATCATCATTAACCGAGCGCCCGTCTTGCAGCTCTGGTCCGCCTGCGTAACTCATTTCCTATATCCCGAGCTCCCCTGGTCGACATGTATTTCCGCCGGATCCGCCATAAGCAGCATCTGCGCCGTGGCGAAAGGCCGCTCAATCGGTGCCGTCTCCGAACGCGATGACTCGGAAGCCGCGCAGCAGAAACGCGAGCAGGCGAAGAAGGCGAAGAAAGAGTTTGATGAGGTCCAGGTCATGCAGTTCCATCTCAAGCTCAAAGACGGGCTTGCAATAGTCGGGAGCGAGAAGAAAGGGAAGCCGGCGAATGAGGAACTTTTAGAGAAGAAGTTTGGCGAGGACGCATACGAGAGGGCTAAAAAGTGCTTTGGGGATGCGCTGGGTTCTTGGGACGGACAAGCGGAGGATTTGAATAAGGAGGGGTTTAAGATGTATGAGAAGTTTCGGCCGGATGTTAGCAAAGGGCAGAAAGGGTGGGGCAGGAAGGGGGGGTTGAGTCTGGACACTGTTAAGAGTGTTATCCAGAAGAAATGAATGCGACCAAGGGATGATAGACCCGCCTGGGGATAGTCGCTATAAGTGTAATTATACATTCCCGCAAGCTAATCCGACCATGGCTAATCCTCACATACAAGTCAGTCACCCTCGCCTTCCCCATCGCACTCTTCCGACCATCTCAACTGAACTTGGCAGCCCCAGTCGGCGCCTTCGAGTCTCGATGATCGCCCAGCTCCACGTCCGGAACCGCGAGCTCAGCCGGCGGATGCGACGGGAGCTCCGTAGGTCCAAAGCCGGACTGCTCGTACTTGGCTGGGTAGAGGGCGTCGTACGAAGGCGTGCTCGTGGTAGCCGCTCTTGCCTTTTCCGCCTCGTTCTTCCAGGCCAGAGCTTTGCGCGCAAAGAAGCCCACGCCGATGAGCGCAAGAGCACCGAGGGCTGCGCCAATCCCGATACCGGCTTTTGCGCCTGTGGAAAGACCGGTGGTTTGCGGTGTCGATGTTGGTGAGGATGTTGAAGATGATGCAGATGTCGATATGGGGCTATCTATAGTGAAGGAGATTCCGGTTACCGAACTGGGAGTCGGTGTTGGCGTCGGCGTCGGCGTCGGCGTGGAACTCATCACCAAACTCGCAACCGTCCCGTTGATCATGCCGACAAACTCCTCGGGAAAACTAACCAAGTCCCTATTCGCATTCGCGCAACAAGCCTTCGTATCCCCACAACACCACTTCTCACTCTTGTTCGTCCCATCGCACGGCGTGATCATCGCCGTCCCCGATGCGCCCCTCGACCCCCGACATATATCCATGCAATTCCCGCTCTCAATGTCACTGTCCGTGCAGTGCTCCAGCCAATACGTCGCCATCGGTTCGCCCTGGTACGTGTATCTGTTTTGGCAGATGCCATTGGGAAGGCATTCGTCGGCTGTGTTGCCGGACTCGTGGGGGCCGCCGGCGGCGAGGGTGCGGTTCGAGTGGCAGCATATTGATTTTACGGGGGAGATGGCGCAGGGGACTACTTCGGGGTCGGTGATGGCGATGCCGGCGGGACTGTAGCATGTTTGAGCCAGGGTTGTGTAGGGGAGGAGTGCGAAGGCAATGAGGGAGAGGGACTTCATGATGGCGACGGAGAGGATGTTGGAATGTCACGGAGGGGCGTGGACATGGAGTGTCCAGAAAAGAGGGAACGACGAGCGCACCCGGGTGTGGTAAGGAAGGGCTTCTGTGCTTCCTTGGAGTATTTGGACGCTTGTCTGTACTCGCGACGGACTTTTGTGCTACATCGAACATGAAACCTTGATTATCTTGTCGGTACCCGTCATGCTACCATGGGGCGGAATAGCACAAAATCCCACAAGCTCACGTTAGCTGAAACCAGCCCCCTCTTTCGCCAGTTTGGAATGCATCCCAGGCATTGGCAAGGCGTATGTTCGACTTCAGCTCCAAGCTTTACTAATTGCCTATTGGTCGCTGTCCAAAGTACCTCTCCCACCAGCTGATTGTCGTTAGAGAGATGGGAGTCTCCCAATAGCGTGGGACATGCATAGCCCGGAGAGCCACTGCAGGGTTCGTTATGGCAGAAGGACAGAAGAGGCGACATTCAAGCGATGAATAAGCTAATGAGGCGTTTCACGAAGCACGAAGCACGAAGCGAATGTTGGAGGTTACGCTAAATGGATGGGTTTACTATGATCCGATCACCGGTCAGCTTACAACGGTGTCGCTTCCCTACACAGATCTGATCCGTGCGCAACGGCCTTTGCACGTCCGACGGAACGGCTGAAACCCTTGCATTCGCCGACTTCACCTCTCCAAATCGAATTGCTCGCTCAGCGCTCCATTTCCTCGAAGGATTCATCCGCGTTGACATTGGGTCTCTGGACGCTACAGAGGTGGAGATTGCCGTACAATAAGCGTTCCGGATGTTCAACTCTCGTACGACAGCTTTTCACTTATCTACTAGGTGGTAGTATACCCTACATCTTACTGCAGGCATGGGTTTAGCAACCGTGTGATGTCTTAAGCTTTGCCATGCATGGGCTTACTCAAAATCATGTCTTGGAGGAGTTCAAGTTTGGGAAAATGGGACGGATTGAGAGTGGATCAGATGGGGGCAGGTGGAGTGGACAAGGTTGACAAGAGGTGGAGGCGTGACCGTTCGATGTACTGTGTGGACGCCGGGCAGACCTGGGTGGCGAGGACAGGCAGCATACGACGGATTAGAGTAATGACCAGCACGGTTGCTACCCGCGCCACTCGAGTCCAGAGGTCCAGAGCTAGGGTCGGCTTGACCACCGTGTGAGAGCTGCCTGTCTCTGCGTCCATGCGGCGCTTTTTCAGTGAGCTGCAACTACCACCGTGGTCGGAGCCTATCCAAGGCAACAAGACATACGAGCATCTGGTGATATGATACAGCAGGTGCTCGAGGCGCGGTCGTTGCCTGTCACCGGGGCGTAGTGATTCGTTGCCGACGGCCTACTGCCTCTGCAGAGCTCATCCATAGGGGCCTCAGCACGTATTGTTCTGTGCTAGTGCCTTCATTGTTTTGCTTTTACGACGCATCTTGCACAGTTTTCAAGGTCATCGGCAACGAAATAATGCACGGCCGCGCTGTAGTAGTCCCGATGTCGCCACCCCCATGACCAGCAGTGGTCCCACCAGACCACGCATCTACCCCACGCAGCGCTCCCCGACAATCCTCACCACCGTCGCCATCACCATCGAATCGCGAGGCTCTGCGGAACGGTGATCGGACCGCGCACAAATGGCAGCAGTGCACGCTTCGGCAGGCCATTTGCGGGGCAAAGGCGCCCATCCTGTCCCGATCAGACCATCCCGCGGGGTCGTCGTCGCCGCGCTCTCGTCTGAAAAAACTTGCAGCCCAACGCACGATGAGCGCATGCCCATGACAAGAGCACCAGTTGCAGCGTGCCAACTCACGGGAGCAAAAGCTCTGGGCCCACATGCGCAACGAACGGCCTCTGCTCCAGGTGGCGCTGGTCGAGTGCACGCCAGGCATATGACGTTGCCGTGTGCGCGCCAGGCGGTGTGTGGCAGCGTTGCGGGTAATGCGAGGCACGTGTGGGGTAGGCTATGCTGGGATCGGGTGACTACATAGAGCGCTTGCGAGCTGTTGCAAGGGCTGGTCCTGATCGCCGTCTTTCTACACATACACTACACCTACACTACACATACACACACCCTTTTGGACTACAACACCACTGCCGCCGGCCTACTTCGACATACCGCAATGCCGTCCCCGCACATTGGAGAGCGCGACCGCGACCGCGACCGTGAACGCCGACGACGTACGTTCCCCCGCTATTGAGGGCAGCTGAACAGAGATCGGGAATTGACGCAACCACAGGAGAACCGACCTATCTAGACGACGACAGCGGCGCACACTACCCTCCACCAAATGACTACGACCGCCCACGCCGTCCGCGGCGGCGCGACGACGACTACGAACGAGAAGGTGAGATATCTCCTTCCTGTGCTGCCTGGCACAACTAACCCACCGCGCTTCAGATGTACCCCCGCGCCGTACAAAATCACATCGCGCACCACCGCCGCCTCCCTCCCCTCCTGCATCTTCAGTGAGCCCACCACCACGCCACCGGCGTCGCCGTTCACCGCCGCCCACACACCCCAAGCACGAGTCCTTCGACAACCTCTACGACGACTACAACTCCCACCGTCGTCCCCGCCCCCGCGACGAAGACTACTACTCGGATAACCGGCACGATCGCCGTCGACGCGACCCGTACGACGACCCCGCGCCAAGACCCTCGCGTCGCGATCCGTACGATGATCGGCCACCTAGGGATCCGCGACGAGAGCCTCGAAGGGACCCTTACGATGATCGTCCACACAGAGACCCGCGGCGCGATCCGTATGATGATTATCCGCCGAGAGACTCACGGCGACGCGATCGCGATGTGGGGAGGAGTGGCCGTCCGGGGCTTGACAGATCGGGGAGCAAGTGGCAGAAGGAGGCGAAGAACCTGTTCATGCAGTATGCGGTGCCGGTCATCAAGGCGGAGGGCGGCAAGTTCGTGAGTAAGCAACTTGGCGGCATGCTTGCGAAGCAGGGTGGAGGAAGGTGAAGTCGAACCTGTTACGATCTTTGGAGGGGGCATTTTGTTTTTGGATTGGATATTCAGCTCATGACACTCATTGGTGTTAGGAAGGTTTGGGAAAGGTTTGGGAAAGGTAATCTCATGCACAAGTCATTTAGAACCGCTTTGCGTGTTTCTTCTAGGCGTTGTAGCGTATCCGCGTTGGCAGTCGCGCAGGAAAGGAATGAACCACTCAATGAAACCTCGCCATCAAATCCTCGGTAGCGTTTAATTGAGGGGTCGGACGTCCATACACCACTCTATGTCGTGCTACGCCAAGTACTGCATTCTGCTTCATGCGAACTCCGAAAGCTAACTGGAAAATTCCTAGTTTATTGCCGACACCAGCCTGCCCTTGCAAAAGACGCAAGTTCGTCTTCACCAAGACCACAATCTACTGCCGGATATGTCGTGCTACGGACCACCGCTATGCCACGTACGGATCACCTTCCAATCGATCGCCATGCGCGACAACATGTCTCGTATCTGCTGGGCCGCAATCTATGGAAACCGAGCCTACCCCCGAGGAGGCATGTCGCAGGCCGCCCAGCGTATAGTATCTCTATTTATCCCGCCGTGGCGACGCGCGCAGTACCTATCACGCTCGTTGCACATCCCTTCCCGCACCTGCAACGTCCATGCCCACCATTCCCAGCCATGGCATCATGCCGCCACCTTATCGCAACACCCACGCCCACTCGTGCGACACGGTGCCGCGTCGAACGTTGTACTTGTCGCCCGCTTTATACCGCGGCGACCACTACCTGATCAATGAAGACGTCTGTGAATCCAACCCGATGATGCAAGGCTGGGCAGCTATCACAGCATCCAATCAATCTAAGTTCGGCCCTACCTTTCTAGATCAACAGCAGATTCACGAGCAACGGTATATTAGTACAAGGCTGCCAGTAACATGCGTCTTTCCAGGCACACCTCACCGCATCATCGTTGGGCATACAGGAGATCCCCAACATGGCTGCCCTCTTCAAGAAGTGGTTCTCGACTGACGGTGACGATGTGGACGGAGCAGTCGTCAAGGAGAAGAACGCGCAGATTGGAGAGCAGGTTTTCGTCGAGGGTGTCGAGGTGCAGCAGGATGGGAATGGGGCCCCGGTGGAACAGATCAGTCCGTTGGGATATCATGTTGGGTGGGCTGGCATTCTCTTTTTGAATGTGAGCCAGATGGTAGGGACGGGCGTGTTTAGCACTCGTGAGTAGCTCTCCCACGTAAAGGTCGGTGGAGAAAAGCTGACACGGTCAATAGCTGGGTCTATCTTGAAGAATCTCGACTCGGTCGGTCTGAGTCTTCTGTACTGGGTCTTTGGCGCTATAATTTCAGCAGGTATGTTATCAGACTATCTTTCTCTTCTCCATCTATCAATTTCTGTCAAGTGCCAACAAAAAACAGCCGCCCTCGCCGTCTACCTCGAATACGCATCCCTCTTCCCCAACCGCTCGGGCGGCCAAGTCCCCTACCTCGAACAAGCCTACCCGAAGCCCGCCTTCCTCTTCCCCACCATGTACGCCTTCTTCACCGTAGTCTTCTCCTTCAGCAGCAGCAACTCCGTAGTCCTCGCGCGCTACATCTACCGCGCAGCCGGCTACCCTGCGACCGAGTGGGAGAACAAAGGGCTTGCGATGGCCTCGTATACCTTGCTTGCGCTTTTTTGCTTGCTTAGCACGAAATGGTCTATACGATTGATGAACCTGATCAGCGCCGTTAAGCTGATTATTCTGCTGTTCATCGTGTTTACGGGCTTTGCGGTGCTGGGCGGTGGCACACGGATTGAGAACCCGAGGCAGAACTTCCACCAGAGTTTCGACGGGGTCACGAGTAACGGGAACGATATTGTGAATGCGCTTGTTAGCATCAACTTTGCGTATCAGGGCTACGCCAACGCTTTCAACGTAGTCGCAGAGATCAAGGTAGGTCGCCACAAGCCACACCACCAGCCAACAACGCATTAACATCTTCAAGAACCCCATGCACACTCTCAAGCGTGTAGCGCCCATCTCCCTCATCGTCGTAGCAATCCTCTACGTCCTCGCGAACGTCGCCTACTTCGCTGCCGTGCCCGCAGACCAAATCCGCGCTTCCAAAGAGCTCACCGCAGCCCTCTTCTTCGAGTCCGTCTTCGGCGGCAAAGCCGCAAAAGGCCTCCCAGCGCTGATCGCCGTGAGTGCCGCCGGCAACATCATGGCCGTCATCATCGGCGCCACGCGCTCGATCCGCGAGTGCGGACGCCAAGGGCTAATCCCATGGCCGCATGTGTGGGCAAGCACGAAGCCGTTCGGCACACCGTTTGCCCCTACGCTGCTGAAGTGGGCTTTGACTTGCATCGTCATCCTGGCACTGCCTTTCGGCGATGCGTTCGACTTCCTCGTCGACCTGCGTTCCTACCCCGACTCCGTCTTCCTCTTCCTCATGGTCGTAGGAATCTACGCTCTGCGACACCGTCGCGCCAAAGCCGGGCTCCCGCCCGCGCCGTACCGCGCATGGCACTCTGCGCTTATCCTCTCCGCCGCCGTCTGCCTCTTCATCCTCATCATGCCGTGGTACCCGCCGGACGAGGTCGATCAGTCCTTCTGGTACGGGACGTATATCGTTGTGGGCATCGGGATTATGGCTGGCATGGTGGTGTACTACTATGTGTGGATTAAGATATTGCCGAGGTGGAAGGGGTATCAGGTTCGGACTGAGACGTTGGTTAGTTCGGGTGATGGGAGTGTGGTGCACAGGTTGAAGAAGGTGCCGAACGCGGAGGTTGACGAGTGGGATAGGACGCATGACGATGCAGGGAATGTGCTGCAGGAGGTGGGGTTTACGAGTGTGGAAGGGGATTTGACGAATGGGGGGTTGACGAGGAGAGTCAAGGTTAGGGGAGTGGATGAGGCCGAGGCGTATACAACGGCATATACGACGGAGACGAAGGTCTGAGGTGTCATGATGGATTGGGGAACAGAACTTGATCGCGGGTACGGCATATACGGCCTTTACTATCCACTGACTCGAGCGGACCATTTCTCTCTATATCCGGCATTCCAGTTACCAGATACTAAACCATATGGGTAAGGCTGGGGTCGAAAAGACCTTGAGCGGGGGCGTGCGGCACAGCTACTGTGCAAGTATAGGTATCTCTTGTCCCCCACAATTATATGTTCAACTTTTCCATCATTCCTATTGCATTACTCCAAGTAACCAATCGATTCAACTCGCCCACTATGAGGGTCGATATAGGACACGGGTCAAGACTCATCGTCACGCTAGTCGATCAGTACGCGGTCGAAGAGCCCTCCCGAGTACAGGTAGCCGTTCCCGTGCACGAAAACGATCGATGCAAAAGCTTGAAAAACATCACCTTTAGAGAGCTAGCCAACGCGGTTAATTATGCAGGTACCTAGATACACAAGCATCTTGCACAAGCTTCAGAGCTGTTTGAGACTATCGCCTATGTCGGGACCAAAGATCTGAGGCATCCGATCGTTGCACTGGCGGCGGCGAAGGTTGCTCGGAAGGTATGTCAATATGATTTCATGGTATTGATAGACCACTGATCGGTATCAGCTACTTCTTCCTCCCCCGTACGCTTCAGTGGCTGCTCTGCGTCATCTTGGAGTTGCCCCGGAGTGCCGCTCTTTCTTTGAGCATCTCCACTTGGCCCTGATGTTGAAAGGGTACTCGCACACATGGGGAAAAGAGCAACTTGCTACCCGGGAGATACTACACATTTCAGAGTGGCTCACTGAGAGAAAAGCTGGGAGGATGCTGAACATGATACATGGCTGATCCTCCATACCTCTAGGACTACGGGTAAGTTCCGTACTTCTAAGATCGAAGTATGAAATTGGTAAGTCGAGGAAGCTCCCTATTTCGTTAACACGGCGCCATCGATACCCTGACGAGGCGCCGCTCAAGGATCAGCGACACTACCAAACGAGGTCTTCCCCAGCTTGTGACATACACCCATCGCATGATGGCATCTCTAGACGCCGCCAAGCTCATGCCAGATGTCGACCATGAGACCATGAACCAACATTTCGAGAACAAGCGATTGTGTAAACCGCTGCCTTCGCTGCATGTAAGTCCATCTCCCAGTCGTCCAGATTCCCAGTGATTTCTCATCTTTCTATTCTATCGGAATGACAGTCGCGCTACAATTCACCGTCTACCTGGCAGCAGTTCTTGTCGTTGGTCCTGCCACTCTTAGCCGTACCTCGCCGCAAGTTGCGAAAGATATGTTCAGATTTAGGAACGTAGAGGGGCTATATTCCCACCGGCACTCATCGATGGTCTATGTGAAGACGAGTGATCAATCTGTTTGCACAATCTGAAGACCTCGTACTTCGCTGGGGCGCCTCTTGCACGGACAAGTGCCCAAAAGCTCCTTGGCTACGTGGCGCGCAAACCAGCCATAGGCTCCACGGAAGCTGGTGCCTACTTTCTTTAGCTCACAGGCGAGGACGATTAGGAGTTTTACGCCTTTCGACCGGGCATGGGTCTGGAACTTCGCCGCATTGCGGAGCGCTTGTACGAGCCGGTTTTCATTCGGCAACCGGCCTTGCAACGCTTGCAACATCCTCGAACGTGCTGACCTGCGATAACATGTTCGTGGACGTGGAAGCTGTATGGTCGCATCATGGTGTCTGTCGGGTTTGATTTGGTGGCGAGAAAGTAGTACAAAACGCACAGCACGGCACTACTCTAGTCAGTTGTTATAGTCTTTGTTTGTTTGAAGAAGGATTGAGGCACAATTTTCCATGGCAGGTTGCCTTCTTTAGCATGCCGTAACATCAATTGATCGGATTTCATTAAAGCGCTTTCCGAGTAACACTTCGCGGCACAATCAACTCATATGAGTAATTATAAAGTATGCAGCTCCCAAGCGAGCAGTACTACTTGCTAGACCAAACTACGAGGCCAAAAAGGCGGCACTCAATGAAATTTCCATTCTTCGTACCCGTGCGCTAGAGGAGGTACATAAGGTTGGAGCCAAAACATAATTGGTATCTAGGGCTTTTTCCGTGACCCATGCTAAGAGTGAATGGTAGTATCTTTATCAACGCCAGCTCGGAGCTGACGTGATATGGCAGGCATTTGGTGGGACGCGAGCGATGGAAACCCAATCGTAAACTGATCTGTGCAGCTCCGCTCTTGACTGCATCTTCTAGCCCATAGTACGTCGGCTTTGTTAGCAACACATCGTCTTCACTGGTAATTAGTGTTCCGGAACAGCGATACAGAAGATATTGAGAATTTATTTCTTCTTCGCAAGCAAGGAGCGTCGCCGGTTGTGGAGGCTGTGGGTGGAGGCTGTGCCATGCACGACCGCACCGGTGAAGGCTGATCGCAACGAATGAGAGAAGGCTGCTTCAGTGTCAACCGGAATTCCAACACAAAATCGCAAGGCATGTTATCTTGTGATCCGTCCGATACAATGATAAATGGCTGAGCTGGCCCCTCCCGATTTGCTGGCGAATCTTGAACCCGCCAACAAATCTTGATCCTCGCACCACGAAGCACACCTCCCACCACAACAGCAATGGACGGCAACCCAAGATACCTCCCACTCAACAATTCGCGACAAGAGATCAGACTTCTAGATATCATTGCGACAACGCCGGAGATTGTTTGCAAACTCAGCACAGTCTCTCTTCAAGACAACCCGAAGTTTTATGCACTTTCATACGTGTGGGGCAGCGGAAACGAACGAGATGTCATTACTATCGACGGAGTTCCAAAGACAGTCACCATCAACCTCTCCCGCGCAATTCGAGACGTTTGTTACCATTGGACCCAGGTAATTACATCAGACGAGGCTGCGCTGCCACAACGACTTTGGGCAGACGCGGTCTGCATCAACCAAGGGGATGTCGAGGAGAAGAACCATCAAATACCACTTATGAGGACAATATACTCGAGCGCTGTCATGGTCTTGGCTTGGATTGGGCCAACAAGCGAAGTCATACACCAGAGCTTCGCATTCTGCGAAATGGTCATGCGAGAGACTAGCTCATATTCAGCTGAGCAAGAAGGAAGCGTGGAATGGCTGGAACAATATATGACCGAAGATCCCGGGGGGACATGGCTCTGGAAATCGATGATTAACTTGATTCATTTATTCGACATCCCCTACTGGACCCGGGTTTGGACTTTCCAGGAGATAGTACTCGCCCAGGAAGCTCTACTCATTAGTGGTACGGAAGCACTGAGCCTCAATACATTGCGCGACGCTTCAATGTACTTACAAGCCGCTGAAAGACGCTACACACGTACAGAATTGCCTGGCTATTTCGGGTTTTATGGGAAACTGGCTCTCCAAGATGCGGCACCCTATGTTGTTCGCAAGATTGGCGCCGGAAAACAGCATGTTTTTAACCAGCGACATCTTCTGGGACAAAGCAAGGACCACGAGGAATCTCAAGAGCTGTTGACACGAATGATCGCTCGAGCTGGTTTCTCAATGCACCGCCAGACACAAAGGTATCACCAAGCAACGGATCCGAAGGACCTCATTTACGGGCTTCTAGGAGTTTCTGGTATTCAGATTGAGCCAGATTACTCTACACAGAAGACTGCGGCCTCTGTGTATTGCGACTTCGTTGCACAGTGGTTTCGAGACGGCCTCTGCAATTCTGGGGACGACTTCGGGGACAATCTTTGTGATCTATGGTTTCTTAGCGATGCCGGGGTTGGATATACTTTCTCGGAAGCCTGTCCGAATTTACCCTCGTGGGCACCCAACATGATCGGGATCTCGATAGCCCGAACAGAATATGATAACAAACGGGTGTTCGCATATCATAACGCAGATTCAGACATCTTTGCCGATTGTACCCAAGGACCATCACTGCTGGAACTGGGTTTACACTGCCCTGTTGTTGCTCTTGAACCAATCAACTATATCGGACAGCGAGTTCGTCTGGAGGATAAGTCATTTGGAAGCCCACTAGACCAAGACATGCTGTCCTGGTTTCGTGCCTGTTTGTCAAGATCTCGTCGGTACCAACCATCTGGCGCTCATACGCTGGCAACTATCATCTATCTCCTCTTAGGTAGAGTATGGGAAAGCTACGAAGGTCTTAATGAGTTGCATGTTGCCTGGCTAATCTTCAAACTCACGGGTGGCGAGTTGACAGCTCTCAATCACCTTGAAGCCGAGGAGATTTTCTCGGAGCTGCACTTGTCACACTTTGGAGAGAATGAAGAAGGAACTTCACCTGGAGAGTGGTCACAAAATGTATTCACTAAGCTTGTTTCAGACTCAGAGGAGGAGAGCAGCGCCAAGTTTGACTACTTTTGCGCGGTGTTGAAATGGAAAGGTCTCTGCTTTGCGGAAACACAGAATGGTTACATTGGACTATTTCCCCCTCTAGTGACTAAAGGCGACATCTTATGCATACTAAAAGGCTGCTCCGTGCCTGTAGTGCTAAGGAAAACTGGGAGTCAATATGTGCATGTGGGAACTTGCTATGTTGCCGGGCTCATGAACGGAGAAGCGAAGGGGCTGGTCACAACTAGTCAAGTCAAGATTGAGATGGCAGAGATTGTGTAGAGGGAAAGCACCTTCGGGCGTATTGAAGGTTTATAGAAAAAAGGTATCCGAACGTGCACGGCTATGAATTGAGCTCCAGCTTTCGATTTAGATGGTTGTGGTGTGACAAACTTTGTTCTCATTTATATCCCGCGTGCGGTGGTAAGCTGAAAGCAACTGTCAACCGAATTGTGTTACTGGGTTATTGCCGTGAGGCTTTGCCGACGTGAGACATATGTTGCGTTGACATCTCATCAGATGGGGTGTACGATCTTGTATGAGGCAACTTAAGAAAGAAGAACTTGATCGTTGCTCAAAGCAGGGTCACAAGCTGCGTTGAGACTCTAAGATAGCGCATCCGCTAGTATAAGGCAACACGTGTTAAGAACCCCCCTCAAGTACGATCTACGGTCTTCTTATCATGGTATTGGATGCAAAAGTGTACGACCATATATGCGCATGCCCCATTCCTGCGATGACACCAAACCCTCGCCACCCAACGTCAACGAACTGCAAAGACACGAAACTTGATGTTCATCAACACACAATCACGATCAACCCATCAGCAATCGGGATCGAACCAACCGAACTCATCAGCCTGAACACCCAGAACTCTTGTCGATATTGATCTAGTCTTCTCTATCCTCGGCCGAGCGGCGACGACGCGCATGCGTATTCCGATGCAGTTCCTCCAAAATCTCCTTGAGCGTTTTGTGCTTCTTACCCGTCGAAGCGGGCTTCGTCGAACCTTTGTGAGTCGGTTTCCATCCGGCACCGCTGCTCGATCTCGCCGGACGAGCGCCCTCGGTGACGGTAGCCGTAGGTCTCATGATAAAAACCGGCAAGGAGGTGCTACTCTCAGCAGTAGACGGTTTGGCAGGAACAGGAACGCGCGTTGAAGTGGCAACACTACTAGTTCGGTGAAACGTAAGACTCGGCATCTTGACAGGCTTGCCTCCAGGTTCGCACTCCCCAAAATTTGCCTGACACCCATCACCGCAATGCATGGCAGACCCGCCACAAAACCCAAATTGGCTACAGCATTGGCCAAATTCGGTACCAGCACAGGTCAGCATGTCGGCGAGAATGCCGCATTTGCCGTTGGTGCTCTGCTTGAATTGAGAGGATGGGTTGGCAGGCTTGACGGTGGGGGACGCAGTGCGAGGGCTGGGCGTGAAAGTATCGCTTGTCGAGGAAGTGACCGTAGCCACTTCGGTAGCAGGCTCGTCGTCCATCCACATGGTGACCCAAACCGTCGATACCGCTACAGCCGGCTGCTCGATCTCCCAATCTCCGATGATGGTAGTGACCGCGAGTTTCTTCTTGCCGTCTTCGAGGTACGAGTACGTGAAAGTGCGAGTCTCGTAGATGGTGGTCGGGGCAGAATAGATCTCGGGCGCGGTCGAAAGAGTCGGGTAAGGTCGTTGGGGGTGGCGATGTAGTACGGATGTGACAATGGGATAGGAGGTCGTTGCGGGTGATGTTTTCGTCTGAAGGGAGCCGAGGAGTTCAGCCGAAGCAAGTGAAGAGGAGGAGTCTGGCTCGGATAGAGAAGATGGGCCGGGGTAGTCATAGCCCGAACGATCTTCGTGTTCGTCTTCTTCAGACAACACGTATGGGTGACTGTGTTGCTGCTGTGTCTCTTGTTGATCCGAATAGGATTGTTCGTCATGCGCCTCATGATCATGCCTCCAATCTTCATATCCTAAAGGGGCGGTCCAGGCATTCTTCCAGTCACCGGCATCAGAAATGGCAGCAGGAAGGTGTTCTACGGAGACGTCTTCGTCATCAAGCGCATATGAAGACCGAGCAGGACGATCTTCTGAATGTATCTCTTCGAGCGGCGCGTATATTGGTCGCGGGCCTCCCCAGACAGCCGTCTGGTACGGTCCTCGTCGGCGAACGTTCGAAGAGGCGACGGTGGTGAAGAACAGAGCTGCACAGGCAGAAGAGGTCGTAAGGGGGATATGCATGCTGAAGCTATTAGTTGCGAGTATTCGAGAATCCTCCTCATGGAAGCAGAAAGGGGTGACGCACGTTGCGGGACTTGCGCTCTTTGTCGATCGGCAATACTGAGGCTGTCGGATGCGGGAAGCACAGGTCTGCTCACATGTATACTTTCGACTGTTCGCTGACGAGACAGCTGCTACTTTTGCCTGCTCCCGCTGAGAATGAAAGGGTTGCAAAGAAGGGAGAAGGCAGCCAAAAGAGAGACAAATTTGCGCTGTGCGCTTCGATGCCGATTGGCCAGCAAAAACTTGTTCGACCCCCGGTCTCCACCGAAGGAGATGTCCCTGATCCAAGGCAATGTAAGTTCGAGGGTTTGCGATTTCACGTGTGCGTAAGATAATGGGGTTGTTGAGATGTCATTCCACACTGGTTGTTAGCGTCTACCATCGTATTATCATACCACATAGCATCAAATCCTCACACAATCACTGCGTGTGCTTGTAACTCGCCTCCCTCTGGTGGCCGCCAGTTCCCGCCTCGCCCCTCGCAAAAGCGGTTGCTTGACCCTTTCCCACTAGCGCCAGCGGTCGATACTCTGCATCCCACATCTGCTCACGGATCCACTCCTCTAGATCTGTATCATCCGTCGGAATATCCTTCTCCTGAGCCAAGTCTTCTTTGACTGCCTGCTTTATGACATTCTTTGCAATTTGAACACTGATCTCCCGGACATCGGTTACGTCGGGTAGCAACCCGCTTCCGGTTCCGTTGAGAATGGGCGCAGTGGAAGCGAGGGCGCGAACTGCGGCGACAATAAGGGAAGGTGGGAGGAGTTTGGTGCGGCTCAATATGGCCCCGAGACCGATCCCGGGAAAGGTGACCGAGTTGTTACATTCAGCTCATGCATGTTAGTTGCGATACCTTCAACGCGCATTGAGGTACTTACAGATATCATACTCTTTGCCTTCGTATTTGACCGGTGGAAATGGCGAGCCTGTGGCTACGAGTGCTTTGCCATCTGTCCAATCAAAGAGATCTTGCGGCTTTGCCTCGTGCAATCGCGTTGGATTTGAGAGTGGAAAGATCACAGGGCGTTCCACGTGCTTTGCCATCTCCCTGACCACGTCCTCGGTAAACGAGCCAGGAACTGTCGAGGTTCCAATCAGCACGTGCGGCTTGACCTCTTTCACAACTGACAAGAGATCGTTGTGGTCCTTGTCTTTCCATTCGCTATCTTCCCGCGCGTATGGAATTTGCGCCGGCGTGAGCTCATCCTTCTTCGACTTCAGCAGCAGTCCTGGCTTGTCGACACACCTAATATGTTTAGTACCGCGGCAAGGCGAGCACAACAAAAACTCACCATATCTGTTGCCCGGCGTCTTCCCTGGTTTTCCCCGTCTCTTGCGCGATGGCGTCTGTAATCTGGTCCGCGATACCAGTACCAGCAGTACCCGACCCGAACATCACGAACCGAGCATCGCCCCACTCAACCTTGCCAACCTTGAACGCGGTCATAATAGCCGCAAGCGTGACAGCTCCCGTGCCTTGGACATCATCGTTGAAGCAAGCAATTTTGGGTGTGTATTTGTCAAGAATGCGTCGTGCGTTTGTTAGGCCAAAGTCCTCGAAGTGGATGTAAGCTTTCGGGTAGCGTTTCCTAGCCGCTTGGACAAAGTTGTCCACAAAAGCATCATACTTTTCGCCTCGTACGCGCTGCTGCCGCAAGCCCAAATAGAGATCATCCTTGAGGAGCTCTTCGTTCTACGACGTCATCAGCCACGGCATGTCGTTTGGTTTGCAGAAAGCTCTTACGTTCGTCCCGCAGTCTAGAACCACAGGCAGCGTGCGAGATGGGTGAATGCCCGCGCATAGCGTGTAAATCACCAGTTTTGCGACGCTTATGAGAATAGCGCCGACGCCTTGGTCGCCGATGCCCAAGATTTGCTCTCCATCGCTGACCACGATCAGGTCCACGTCGTCAGGCCCGCCGAACTGATCTATGTCATCCTCGACGCGATCCGCATCTTCTATGTTCAGATAGCAACCCTCGGGACGCCGAAACAACCTCGAGTAATTCGCGATCGCATCGCCCTCGGTCGGAGTGTAGATAACGGAGAACATCTCTTTGAGGTGCTCTAGGACGAGCTACACGTTCCTTAACTAGTGATCTGGCGGCTCACAGTCGCGAGATAAACATACTCGATAGTAGAGGACTTCGTTCTGTTCTTTCATACTGGTCATAAAGGTGTTCTTTGCCAGGTCGTTTGGCCGTGACGTGTACTGTGCATACGCGCGGTCGACCTGCTCAGCCAGCGTCTGCACATTTGCGGGGAGCAGGCCATGGAGCTTGAACGTGTCGCGTTCATCTTTCGAAAAAGCTGAGCCTTTGTTGAAGTAGGGCGACCTGAGGAGTGCGTTGCCCTGTCTTCGTGATGAGCATTTTTGTGCGGAGTAGGCGGGGAAGAAGATTACCGTCAACGTCGTCTCTTGCGGACCAGATGTTGATAGGGGCAGATGGCCGAATCTAGGGTCATTCTTGTGCTTGGACTGTGAAGACATGACCGCGGTGTTGTGGAGGTTACAGCCTGTACGTCGACTGCGCGATAAGAAACGGCGTTGTTGCACGAGATCCGCATATACCCGCGCCCGCCCTCTTATACGATGCATTTCCACACGTGTGCACTGGTCCTTAGTCACGCGCTGTAAGCTTTGCAGCTCTTTCTCTGCCGGTGTTGCAGTGCTCTAGATCCTGTTCGGAAACGAGACACGTCTTTCGACACCATGACGTGACTCTCTGCCCCGCTGTTGGTGGGGCTGGGAAGCTTTCTCAACGGAAAGTGGCGCAATCAAGGACGGCGTGCATTATATGAACTTCTATATCTGAAGCAATTCTGACGCTACATGAAAACAATGGCAAGAATTGAACGCTGGCAATGTCTCGATGTACAGGAAGGTTGGGGAGGGCGCACGTGGCTAGGTACCGCAGGTGCGCCACAGATCGCCATCGTCGCCCACGTCTCATTGCGCTTTGAGATCTACAAAGGCATGCGCGGTTCCCGCCGCCAATTCTGCATCGCCCTGGTCGCGTCACGCTGCATATACGAATCATCTCTCCGCGACTGGGTGTTCGATAATCTTTTTGCCTCGCCTAGAATCCTATGCCGAGTGACGTATTTTGTTTACCTCGACGAAACCACCGCTCGAGCCAAATATTCAGCACTGGACTATACCGAGGTTGCTAGACTAATCAGCACCAACCATACTGACTGTAATATGTGAAGAAGGGTACATAGTAACTAATGTCTCAAGACGACTAGACAAGGAGTAAAGAGACTTAGGCAGACACCTGACCTTCCGCTCTACCACCCAACCGCGAAGCAGCACCAAATTTTGACCAGAGATGTACCACTTACTCAAGCTATCTACGCAAGTCTGGGGTATAAACTGCGTCATTTTGGTAAAATTGCCTTATTCCGCCGACCGCGATGCACATTATCCCATGCATATCCTCCTCACGGCCTACCTCGATCCTCCAGATATCTTCAGACTTGCTCGCACAAAACAAGGTGCTTTCGAACATCTACAATGACAACAAGTAGACGCACTGAAGTATCCATGCGCGCCTCGATTGGTGCTTCAAGAATATTCAATTACAAGTCCAGATGCTGTCATAGGAATGCATGTATGCGAAAGCTCTACAATCCTTAGTCCATCTTCTAATAGCCAAACTCGGAGCGGAGTCTCACTAACGAATCGCCGAGCCATAATTTCCGGCCTCGGTAAGTGGGGTCGCACGCTTGGTGGCTGCAGGTTACCTCGATCTATCAATCGATTCGAACCGCAAGTTTTGGTAAAACATATCCTGTATACTCCACAAGAACCGCAGCTTGCGAGGCAACATGAATTGCAGACCTCGTCGCTCCGCTGCGCATCATAATTCAGAATATTGAGCCTTCTCGGACTTTCAGATACCGCGACCAAGCCCTACGGATAAACCCCTCGGCTGCTTGAAAGAGGAGAAGCTGAGGCGATCTGCAGGAACATATTTCTCCGCAGCTAGCGAGCGTAATTCCTCCAATGACGAATGTCGGACATTTTATCACGTCTTCACGTGTGCGCGCAATCCGGGGAATGGAGTACCGAATATATGGAGATCTCGTGGAGAGATCAGGAAAACAAGGCTTGGGACCTTGGCTGCACGGGCGAGTCAAGAGTAGGATACTTTAAAGACCTGGGGAAGACGCGTTAGGTTCTCGAACGCCATCAAGAAAACAAATTTTCAGAGCGGTCAAGATGGTGTCTTTTACGCAGGCTATCCTCGCTGCCTCTTACATTGCCTCCAGTGCTGCCGTCGACGTTCTTGTTCAATCTTCCGGAGGAAACCTCACAGGCAAATTTGGACATCCATATGGCTACGGATTTCTCCACGAGGTAATCCACTACGATCATGCTGATAGTGGTCCTTGGCTAACATTACCAGGACATCAACAATTCCGGCGATGGCGGCATCTATGCTGAGTTAATCCAGAACCGCGCTTTCCAATTCAGTCGCGAGTTCAACGTCTCTACCGAAAACTATCGCCCAATAAATGGAGCATCTCTCAGCATCAAGTTTCTGGACGAGCCGCTTTCCAAAGCCTTGCCGGCGTCCATGCGAGTTGGAGCTAGCAACAGTACCGGCAAGATTGGTTTCAAGAATGAAGGCTACTGGGGTATGGATGTCAAGCAACAAAAGTACACGGGATCGTTTTGGGTCAAGGGCGCGTACACAGGCAGTTTCACCGCGTCACTTCAGTCTAACTTAACCAACGAGACCTTCGGGTCCATTGAAGTTCAGTCAAAAGCCGTCGCTAGTGAGTGGACTGAACATGAATTCGAGCTGGTCCCTGAGAAGGATGCGCCCAGCTCCAATAATACATTCTCAATCACTTTTGATCCTAGTGGTACCAAAGATGGTTCGCTGGATTTCAACCTCATCAGTCTCTTCCCCCCGACGTACAAGGACCGAAAGAATGGGTTAAGAGTGGATATTGCGGAAGCACTTGCTGGCATGAACCCTGTGAGTACCTGCAATTACTGGTCTGATCTTCGAGGTTGGCATACTAATCTGTTTCTCAGCACTTCCTACGCTTCCCTGGTGGCAACATGCTTGAGGGTCTCACGAACGACACTTACTGGGACTGGAAGGATACCCTTGGTCCGCTCAGGGAACGTCCGGGTTTCCAAGGCGTGTGGGATTATCAGCAAACGCACGGCCTCGGTATGATGGAGTACCTCGAGTGGGCTGAAGACATGGACCTGCAGATTGGTTAGTGTTTCTGCCTCCGCCATGTTCATGATCAGTGCTAACGGATCTTTAGTCATCGGCGTCTGGGCAGGTCTTGCACTCAATGGCGACGTGACCCCCAAGGAGGACTTGCAGCCCTTCATTGATGACGCGCTCAACGAAATCGAGTTCGTACAAGGATCGGCAGACTCAACATGGGGTGCACGTCGGGCGGCGCTCGGTCATCCCGAGCCCTTCGAGCTCAATTACGTAGAAGTCGGCAACGAAGACTGGCTCGCCGGCTTTCCCGGGGGATGGGACTCATACAAGGAGTACCGCTTCAAGATGTTTCACGACGCCATCAAAGCCAAGTATCCCAAGATACAAGTCATCTCCTCAGCAGCCACTAGCGATCCGTCCGAAGAGGGCCAAACCACCGGCCCGAACACGAAAGAGGGACTTGACTTTTCCGAAACACCTGACGCTATCGGTGATTACCACCCGTATCGCGAGCCTGATGAGCTTGTGCTTGAGTTTGACCGTTTCGACAACGATATCGGACACATCGTCGGCGAAGTCGCTGCAACCCACGTCAATGGAGCCACACCGCCCCGTTGGAATGGCAAACTTTACGATTATCCGTGGTGGATCGGCGCTGTCGGCGAAGCGATCTCACTGATTGGTTATGAGCGAAACTCCGACCGCATCCCAGGCACTTTCTACGCTCCCGTACTCAAGAACGAGAACAGATTTCAATGGCCCATTACCCTGGTACAGTTTACCGCTGACCCGAAGATGACGACGCGCGCCGTTACGTGGTACTGCTGGTCGCTGTTTGCGCATCATCCAATCTCACACACGCTCCCTACAACCTCAAACTCGAGCTATGGACCTCTTTACTGGGGAGCAGGCAAAGATGAAAATAGAAACGGCGCGCTGGTATGGAAAGGTGCGCTGTATAACACGACCGATGGCGGTAGCATCCCGGTCTCTGTACATTTTGAGGGTGTGGCTGCAGGAGCCAAGGCATCGCTCTCGGTCCTCACGAATTCTGTCGGCGATCCCTATGCTTACAACGATCCATTTACTGGGGTCAACATTGTCAGCACGAACACGACTGAGCTAACTGCGGATGGTAGGGGTGCGTTTCACTTCAGCTTGCCCCAATTGAGTGTTGCGGTTTTGGACACGGACGTAGCTGGAAACGCGAGTACTGGATACAAGAGAGCGCTAAGGTTATAGGCTGACTGCTTCGGATGGAAGTGAAGTACGCTTTGCGCCCATAATCGACTAGACGAGAGTGTAATATAAGTTTACTACGTTTTAGGATACTAGTTATGCGACGAAGCTTGCTTGTTCCCATCATCAATTTGCCCAGCCTCCAATATTCATATCGTCAGGACCTGTCTCAAGTCTATTGCGAAAATACCTTTATTTCCTGCCATTCTCCTGGTTGACGTGCTGACATAGTTGACTGACGGTATCAGTAGTGCTTATGTATGATTGCTATCACCTCTGAGACAGCTAGCAAGGCCATAACCATAGCGAAGCTAGCAAGCTTCTTGATGGGAAGATGGACGTGGTCTGGTGCGCTGCGGTCATCCATATGTTCCCATGGAACGAGCAGGTGGCAGCGTGCAAGCGACTCATTCACTTTACTAAAGGACCTGGCTCGATGATAATGGCTTGTCAGGTGGGGAAGCAAGAGACTGCGGGAGAGCTCAGGATGTAAAAGTTGACAAGTGGAAAGTTCAAGGGCACGGAGTCTTTTGCGCACAATCATGAAAGCTTGAAGAAACTTTGGAAGGTGGTTGGGCAGGAAGCTGGTGTTGAGTTGGAAGTTGGAACAAAGTGGGGACCGTGGGAGGATTATGGGTACGAGCCGAAGCGGTGTGAGCGTGTTGCACCGGGCATGGGTGTTTCGGAGTTCACGATGCGACTGCTCTGATAAACGACGTGCGAAGCTGAGTAAGTTCTCCGGAGAGTTCGAGGAAAAGATTCATTTCATCTTGTATCTGTAATGTCTGCTTGTTTGGGGTATCATTATGAGGGCAAACCTAGGATCGCGCCTGAGATATAAGATGTGAGGAAGGTTATTAGTGACTCAGCAAAAGCTATGACATCACATCTACCTCGTGTGAAAAGCCTGGTAATCCACGTCTGCGCACACTACTGGCATCAAGTACGCCAAGCGAACATATAAGGGTACAGATGCTATTAAGGGTATCAATACAGCCCAAATTGTACTCCACTCCGGCCCATCAATCCCAATGAAGCGCAGTTCAACCAACGCCGATAAGAACATAATCCCACTCGCCCTACCAATATACTCCCTCAACCAAAACCGTCCATAGAAATACAAAAGAGTGAAACGTCTTGAGAAATTCGCTTTCTCTGCACACCCCCAACCTCCCTCAAACAGCACTACTAGTCATGACAATCTCATCCGTCCTCATGATTCCGTTCCTGTCAAACTCGTGCACAGGAATTCTCTGCTCTCTCAATATACTCTCCTCACTCATATGCTCACTCCCCATCTTGACATTCCTCTGCAAAGCACTCTCCCCAGGTCCCATATAAACCTTGCTCTTATTCGTCGACGCACTCGCACCACCCCTCTTCACGCCCCCTACATTCGCACCACCCCCAAACGTCCCAGAGAACTTCTTACTCACGGTATATCCATGCAACGGAAAGCTTGGCCCTGTCGAGGACTCACTACGAGATCCACCACGCCTTATCTTGACGTACAGCGGGCGCAGGACGGGAACGCATGCGCAGATTATGGTGACAAGGATCTCGGTGGTGGACCAGAGGAGCATGGGGGCGGTGTCGTAGACGTATTCGTCGACGGAGGATAAAGTTTGTAGTTCGTAGGTTCGGATTATGGAGCAGATGCCAGCGAAGATGCCGAGTGAAAGGCCGGAGAGGACGGTGAATTTCTCTTTGCGCTTCATGTTTAGAGTCATGATGACGGTCCAAGGGAGGATTGCGAGGGCGAAGTCCATGACTGCGGACCAGGCTGTTTGGTGAGCGTGTCAGCTTGGTGGTGGTGCAGCGAGAAGCTCAAAACGTACCGCCTGTAGTGATGCCCACTGGGGTGAACTTCAACCAGCAATAGCCCCCTTCGATGCTTGTATCCCACAAAAATGCGGCGGGTTTGCATTGTACGAATAGCAGTATCGTGGTGATTACGCATAAAGCTGACGTGATGATGATGCAAAGCCAAAGCAGCATTTTGTGCCAACGCAGAACGACGATGCGTAAGAGGAACAGTGCAACTGAGGCCTTCGATATGGCAATCCCAAGGATGCAGATACCCTGACCGATGACCTCCCACATGACGGCTTTAGAGTAGTCGTCTTTGGGTATGAGAGCGGTCTTCTTGCCGACACCGTAAGCTGTGCCGACGGAGATGCAGGCTACAAAGCCAACGAATGTGATCTGGATCGAGCGTTAGTGGGTTCATACGCAACAATATCAACGACATGATTGTATATGGGAACACACGTACCAGGTTGACGAGCATGAAAGTATCGTCCCATCCGATATTGTGAATGATGAAATGCCGAGTGTACATTCGCGCGCCAATAAAGACCATCGCCATGACGACCTGCATCCACATCACCCCGTTCATGACACTGCTGAGGTCCTGTGACATGGTGGCTGAACGTTTGCGGCGCAGTGTTAATCCTTTCTTATGGCTGTGAGAATGCGCTGCTTTTTGACAGTGATGACGGTGTTGGCTGGAGATGTTTCGATAGTAGACAAGCGTCGCTTTTTTTCTTCGCGAGTGAGCAGTGCAAAGATACGGAGTAAGAGACTGGTAAGATATTCTTGACCAAGAGTATGCCTCCTTATGTATTGGCGAGAGTGTGATGCGAGGTTGGTGAGGGGTGGAGACTGAAACTGAATGCTGGCAAAGAGGCTTGCTCGGCGTTCGAGTCCACTATTCCTTGAAGATGTGAAGAAGCAATCGTGAAGAAGAAAGGCTAGAGCCAATATTCCTCGCAACAACGTTTATGTGAATTCGTCCGAGTGTGATTGTAGAAATCCCATCTGGTCACTGGTCTCGCCTCACATCCTCACTCAGAAGTCCGAGAACGACTTATGATTGTTGCCGTCACCACACGACAGCAGCCTTCCTCGCGGGATGTCCGTTTGCATGACCCTGGGGTAACGGAGAGCGGAAGCAACGGGACGGGAAGGACCCGCGAGGGTGGCCGCATACCGAATCTCACACCCACTCGGGGAGTATGGCGCACCAGGGGCGCGGGGTCTCTCGCTATTACGTCTTCATTTGATCCAATCAGCGATGCTTCCTTGATATCGTCTCATATGCGACGGATGGCTGGGTTTCTCCGCGTATCGATTGGAGCAGTCGTCTTTGCTTCTCTATGCCCACTTTTCATCAAATCTTTGCGAGCCGATCGTAGGTAACACCAATACTCTTTCAGTCCTTCGATCATCCTGAAAAGCAAATGATTTCGACAATGATTGTCGTTTAGCGGACATTAGCCAACTTACAAGATTTCTCAGCAGGATCTCAGTAGTAAAGCCATGTGGTCATTTAACCGGCATGTTATCTCTGTCACCTCCACCAGCTTCCCCGCTTATGCTTGGTTGAGAACGGTCATTCCTGCATATCGTTCCTGGCATGATGATCAGTGAGAAGCGTGGCACCCCTGCCCATCGGCTTTAGACCTAGGGAGGCCGCTAATTATGCTCGCGCCTGCTGGGATCACGCAAAGCTCTAGATCAATCGATACAGCCTTTTGCGTCGAAAGGGGGCCAAAAGGCTAATCTACGTATGCATATTGTGCCGCACCGGATACTGTACGTAGACTATTAGTGCAGCGGACGGCGGGCCGCGACGGGAAGGAAGCCTCTCGCGTTATCGGATGTTTTGCCCAGGGTTGTGAAGTGAGACACCACACCTTCGCGTTGGGCAGGATCTGCTCTCCGAAACCTCCAACAAAATAGCACACGTGGGGGTAATGTGGAGCGGCAATCAAAGTTGGAGAGACCCTTGCCAGGGTCGAATTTAATACTGATGAGTGGCTCAAGACGCGAGCTCCACGCAGCGATACAGCTGTGCCAGCTCGCATGCGATTGGCGAGCTCGAAAAGTCCGTTTCACCGGCTCTCACTCGCAGGAGTGGTCGTCTTCAGGCGATATGAATCATAGACGATTCGCTCGCTTCGAATACGAACAGGAGGGTAGACGTAACCTCCGTGTGTTGCTGTCCATAACAGCAACCAAAGGCATCTAGACAGCGCCAGCGGCAGCCAGCAGCACCAAGGCGTTTGCACCCGCATCGGGCATCAAGATATGCATCCGCCACCCAGCGACGTCCAGGCCAGTGCAGAAGTGCCCGAAAAGGCGTGCGGCGTAGACATGTCTTCGTTTGACGTTGAGGTGTGGAGTAGTTGATAGGTCCAAAGAATGGACCCTGGTCAGCCACCCGGAAGCGAACCTATAGATGACGGACATGACGCTACCCTTCCACCCGCACTTATCAGTGAGCTGTATACTCTTCCCTGCGAGAGTACTTGGTGCGTCTCGTTTGCATGCGGGGGCCACATGTCTGTGAACACATGTCTGTGATGCATATGCTGCTGTGTAACACGCATGGACTGACCCGGCGGCACAGCACAAACGCTGGGAAAACGAACTCCGTGGTCTAGACGTGAAGATGTGGATTGGCACGGAATATGTGGAGACTACCATGGTATCACACATATCAAAAGAGCGAGTGTGAGAACAGCAACCCTAGGCCGCTCATCCCGCAAGCCTCCCGCCATCCATCCCGCAAATGGGACAATCTCTCGGCCCACCCCCTCCCCAAACGTCCCCCATGCAACACACTGACGTTATCCATGCTACCGGTAACGCCACCAATGTATGTACTGAGCCGTCCCTCTTCAATCTCCTCCAGAGACATACTCATCCCCCATTTAGCAGCGCGGCTAGCCGGTCCGCGTTTGCAGCGTTAGCGTTCGTTTTCGTGGTGGTGGGCACATATCTTGTTGGCGAGCTGAGTGGGTGCCAGACGGGATGGTGTTGGCCGGTGGAAAGGGCGTTTACGGTTCTGGTGTGGGGTCTATATGCGGGAGAATGAATCTTTCTGGAGCTCCTGAGATCTCGATTGACAGTCCCAGTATCTCTGCAGCCTTCCGGCCCCGAGGTCTTAGTATCATATAGCTCACATCCTCAACTCTTCTAGCTCATACCCAACCTCAACAAGCCCCTAGTTGCACAACAGTATTAGGTATCCACTATGGTACCGACAACCCTGCTCCTCACCGTGAGTGGACTTAGTGTCATCGTCCTCATCGCGCAATACGCAATCGCCTACCTCCGGTCGCCGCTAAAGAAACTCCCTGGTCCTTATCTCGCGCAGTTCACTGATGTCTGGCGATTGTGGAACCACTACACCCAAACGCACATTGAGACACAGCAAGCGCTCCATGCGAAATACGGAAATGTCGTACGTATTGGGCCGAAGACTGTTAGCGTTACAGATCCGGAGCTCATCAAGACGATCTACTCAACTCGCGGGACGTTCGTCAAGGTCAGTCCAGTCCCCCTGCCATTCTATCTCCCCCGAGACCCAAAACTAAAACAATGCCAGTCGGAATTCTACTCCATAAACGACGCCCTCCAAAATGGCCACCGCATCTCCAACATATTCGGCACCCGCAGCAACGACTTCCATGCAAAGCAGATCCGGCCCGTCCGCCACCTCTACAAACCCGCCTTCGCATCCGAGCTCGAACCCACCATGAACGACACCGTTCGTATGCTCTGCACCGAACTCGAGCAGCGCTTCATGAGTGGTGCGAACAAGGGCAGGACGTGCGACATTGGCGATTGGATATCGTATTTCGTGTGGGACTTCTTGGGCCATATGACGTTTAGCGCGCGCATGGGGTTCATGGAGCAGGGGAAGGACGTGGGGGCGATGTTGGAGAATGGGGAGAGGGCTATGCGGTATTTTAGTGTGGTGTGTATTATTTCTACATCTATCTTGCACACCATAGTGTTTCCAGAGAGGGGATGAAGACGGAGTGGCCACATACTGACTGACATCGAACAGGTCGGCCAGATCCCCACGCTCGACAATCTCCTCGCAAAGAACGCCTACCTCCCCCTCGAATTCCCCAACTTCAACAACGCAGCCAATTTCTGCGTCGCGCGCTTCGCAGAGCGCATGCATCACTTCGAAGACTTCAAGGACAAAAAGGATTTCATGAATGGGTTTCTGCAGGCGAAGCGGGACCATCCGAATGAAGTGACTGACAACGAGGTCATTGGGTACTTGATCATAAACGTGAGTTGGGCTTTCTCTGAATTTACTTCCTCTCATCCCACTTCCACCTTCACAGACTCCCAATCCACACTAACCTCCGCCCACAGATCCTCGCCGGCGCAGACACAACAGGCATCCTCCTAAAAGCCATAATCTACCACATCCTGCGCAACCCCACCACCCATACCCGTCTAGTCGCCGAACTGCACTCTGCCAACCTTACCTACCCACCCGCACACTCCACACTAACACCCCTCCCCTACCTCAGCGCCTGCATCCAAGAAGCACTTCGCATCCACCCCGTGATCGGCCACATAATCGAACGCGTAGTACCTGCGTCCGGGTTCACGCTAGCCCTACGTTCCCCCCGTTCCACCTCCGATCGTCACGACGGAGAAAGCGGAGAGTCCATTACCCTCCCCGCTGGCACTATCATCGGCATGAACCCCTGGCTCATCCACCGCAACACCGCGATTTTCGGGCCCGACCCCGACGACTTCGTTCCCGAGCGCTGGCTGCAAGGCCCGCAGGAAGCGACGTCGGAGTTCGAGGCACGCATCAAGACAATGCGCGATGCGGATATGAGTTTTGGGAATGGGAATCGGACGTGTCTTGGGAAGCCGCTGGCTTTGGTGGAGCTGTATAAGGTGGCTGCTACGCTGTTTGGGCGGTATAAGGTATGTTTCCGTTCTTGTTATCCATGTGGAATTGTGTGTGAATGGGGCGAGAAGGATTTGAGGTTGAGGATGCAAGTGCTGACGAGCGTGTACAGATCGAGCTTGAAGATCCAAGCCGTGAATGGGGGTTGAATAAACAGTGGTTTGTGTGGCCGCATGGTATCAGGGTGAAGATGAGTCCGTACTAGATGGTTTGTGTGTGTGTAATGGGAGGGTGGGATATGGTTGGGCTTGTGCAGGTTCATGGTTGTCACTCCCCGTCAGCGCTGTTTTTGGAGCTTGGAGGAACGCAATGTAGATGACAGAATTTGTAAATTGCCTTCTGGCCCCTGCCAATCATTACATGGAACGCTGTGAGAGAGGTCCCGGGATATCGACCGTGATGAAAAGCTGTTGTGCTAACCAAAGGCGCCAGAGACCAAAAGCGCCAAAGACCAAATGTGCTAGAGACCAAATGTGCCAGAGACCAGATACGCCTTACTACGTTACAACCTTTACAAGATTTGACACCCTTGTGTCAACTCGACGCCGAAAAAGACCCGCGTATATGCAACATTTTGAACCTTCTTCGGACGGCTGAGGCATCCAAAATTCCTCCATGACTTGTAAAAAACCATGATAGTCCCCAATGTTCAGGCGTTTTGGCCAACTCCTTCGAGGCCATTTCCGTTGGAGAGGCTGAAACTGTTTCTCCCATCTCCGACAGGAGGTCCATCACCGCCGTTCATAGAACCGTTCATATTCGAGCCACTCATGTTCGGAGGGTTCATGTTACCACCGCCCATGTTGCTGCCGTTCATAGGCCCATGCATAGGACCTGCCATGGGACCAGCCATGGGCGCGCTCATAGGACCATTCATGGGGCCATTCATGCCGTTGTCCATGGCACCCATCGGACCGAGACCGGGCCCAAGACGTGCGCTGTCATCTTCCTCTCCCATGCCGTCTACATCCGGCCAAAAGCGCTCTTCCAGCCAGCAGATTTGGCGGAAGATTTCCTCGCAGCGTTGCATCTCTTCCTTGCCATCGCGTGTGGTTGTGATGTTCGCTAGCTCGTCGACCAAAGCTCGCGTGGCGTCGACGAACTTGCTGAAGGCGGGCGATGTCCAATTCGGTATCAGGGCTTGGTGGAGTGCGACGATGTGCGAGTCCGCGCTCGGCGTGGCTAGCGAGGTGCTGAAAGAGGAGGCGTATTGCCAGGCTGAGCGGTAGCACTGCGAGTGGATTAGCTATGGACAATGCGCGTGGAACGATTCCAAGGTGTTTACATGTTCAGTCCCCCACAACACGACCATTCCCTCCAGCATAGATGCGCTGGAGCTACTCGCGCTCACAAACAGGTCAAGCAGTGCACGAGTGATGGGCGTTGGCGGATCCTGACTCATGGTGAGCCCGTATTTGGTAGCTGTGATCTCAAAGAACTGCATCTCGCGGCGCATATTGTTGAGCGCTGAGATGAGTAGGTCCATGGTCCTGTACATGGGATGGAACTGCGAGTTGGACGTCTGCGGCAGCCGTATTTTGGCCAGCAACTGCCCCACGAAGCGTATGTAGCCCCGCGCATAGTGGCCATCCTGCACCAGCCATTGCGACAACGGCCCGGACGCCAGCGAGCCGCAACCAGCATGCGAGAGAAAGGGCTGCTCCGTAGCTTGGGTGAAGGGCGACGAGCAGATGTTGAGGAGGTGGTTGGTCAAGGAGGGCGTGACGGGGGGTGGCATGTGGACGTGGGGCGCAATGGGCTGGCCATCGCGGGCGCGCTTGTTGTTCGGCCCTCGACGGTGGACCTGGAGGTTTGGGTTGGGATGCTGGCCGCTGAGGACGCCCGAGGCTTGCGACAGGCTAGAGTCGAGCTGGGCGGCATCCTGTTGTTGCTGCTGTTGCTGCTGCTGGGCGAGGTGCGCCTGCGCGTCGGGCGACGCCAGATACGACTGGCATTCTTGCAGGTGCTCAATCTGGCGCGTCGTGTTCTTCGCGCGCACGAAGCCGCAGTGGAGACATCGTACTTTGTTGCACTGTCGACGGGCGATCAGCACATTGCGGGTGCAGGCTGGGGCGACGACGAGGTCCGCAGGCCCCAACTCACCTTGGACGGCGTGTCCTGATCCTGGAACTCGGCGAAGGCTCGCCGGATGTCTGGGTTAGCGTGGCGACCCATTCGGACTACTCCAGGACGTTGGTGGATGCCCCGTGTATAGAATTACGGTAAAGTCGTGCATGGTGTTTAAAACGGGCAGTGAGCACGCCGTTACTGGCAGTACTGCAGCAGCCGAGCACAGCGGTGGTTAGTCAGGCGGCCACGTCCTCTTGCTCCCCCTCCTCTTCCAACGTCACAAACACGACGGCCACAGCGGCCGTCGAATAACGAGGGCCGATGTGCGCATACACCACATCTCATGCCATCTGTATTGATGTCCACCACGAACTGCCCTTTGTGGACGATACTATACACGCCCCTTCGGTATTCTTCCGATGATCAAAGACCGCCGCATGTCAGCCGCCGCCAAGGAGTATTCGTGACGACGCTCTGGTGCTAGCAACCGTGGACGCAAGGACCTACGAGAATGCTCCGCAGCCCGACTTCACGTCACTTCTTTGCGCCTTGCTCTGCCTGAGGCTGTTCGTCGAGCGTTGAGACGCGATGGACTCTCTCTTCAACAGCCGAGAGCGTTGACTGACATTTGCACTCGTGTCGACAGCTCAACGACACAGCGAACAATGTCCGGTCCATACACATGTGGGTCTTTTGACTAACGCTTCGTTGCCGCACGATCGCGCCCACTGCATCATCGAAAGCGCCCCGCGCCGCAGACCGGCGCGCTCGTTCAAGATCTCCACCGTCCCCTTCGGCAAGAAACTTGACCATTGGCTGAGCACATGGCAGCGTTGATGTCGTGAAGCCGGTGGCTCACCGGCTATAACCGGTCATCGAATCCCTACTCCTCGTCGTTGAGCCCATCACAGCTCATGGCGATGAGGCACGGCAGATACGATGTTAACGGATTCACGACAGCGGCCAACATCTCCGCTTTCCTAGCAGAGCAAGACCGACAGAACGGGCTTTTCGTAGACGATCATCGTCGCGTGTGACCTCCAAAGACTGCTCACCCAATGCTCCGGCGAGCGTGACACGAAGAGACCGTCTTGATCCCGACCGAGCATGAGCTCATCAGTCACGATGCAGATTGAAGTAGGCGCCGGTGACGCACGATCATCCTGGTGCCTTTCTAGAACGAATCGAGGCTCCCACTGCGCCGCGACGGTGTCTTTCAGAAGTGCATCGTTGAAGCTTGGCTGATGCGGGGCAGGCAACGCGGAAAGTCACCGTGGAGGGGGTTCCGACCTCGTGCCCAACATGATACCCCGTCCCCGAGGTACACGGGAATGATGATCGGGGGTTAACGTCGTGGAAACGTCGTGGAAGTTGGCTTTGAAGTCAGCTTTGGGGGCGGGCTACTGGGCGCGAGGCCCGAAATACCTATGCCGATAACGATCCGGCGACCGCGGTACGTACCTGTTTCCAGGCTCTCATCTCGAGCGTATCGAATCACAGGCTCCAGGTTGCTTCTTTGGCATCATTACTCACGCTCGGCAGTAGGCTTCCCTCTGAAGATCAGAGCCTCATGAAGGTAATTCGCCGGTGATTCCCCGCGTTCTACCTACCCTACCACTGGTGCCACCTCACTTCAGCCGCAGACGAATCACGGAACTTCCATCTCCCTTCCACCGCAAAGATCGGCAAAGTCCAAAGGACCCTTTGCAAGAACGTGATGGCATCTGGTGGCTTTAGCCTTCCGCCTTGGTCTGCGCGCTGCCGATCATCGGCATCATCGCTCGCATTCTAGCCAACCAGCGTACGGTACCTGAACTGGGCGTCTTACCAGTCAGGTTGCCCTGCATTTACCTCGGACTGTCTTGCCTCAAGAATACCGTGGTCATGTACATCGTCGTCCATGCCGCTACGTCACTTGCAAGCAGTGCTAGCGTTCAACTGCCCACTCTTCACATGAAACATGTCGTGGTCGCGGGTCGGAAAGGAAGCTAATAGGCCGCTCTACAACTCCAGACCCCAGCACCGGACCTCCGCTGGGCAAACCCTGTCGCCGAAGTTTGTTTACTCTGCCGTGATCCCCAATGGATTCTCGTGACGGGAAAACTGGAGCTCTTGGGTTGATCTTTAAAGCCGATGATCCCCAGACGATTTGGTGCTCAACCACTTGCCCTATACAGGTCCCAACAGTTACACAGTTACAACAAAATACTAGCAACTCTTGTACACAATATGCTCGGGCATTGGAATAGTGCCGTGGTCGTCGGGCTACTGGCTTTAAGCAATGCTTCTCCTCTGTAAGTACAAAGTGCAGTACTGATAGCTGGCTAGCACATTTGTCCATGGCGCTTGGGAACATGTAGTACCCACTCTATGTCCTACTGCTAACCATAACGCAGCACACCCGTCAGACGTGCCCCATCATTCGACTACAGTGGCACAAAGGTACGCGGAGTAAATACCGGCGGATGGTTTGTGCTCGAGCCGTGGATCACACCAAGCATGTTCGAGGGAAACGGTGCGGTCGATGAGTACACCTTGACCCAAGAGCTTGGTAAGGATGCTGCAAAGAGCAAGCTTTCACAACATTGGAACTCTTTCATTACCCAAGATGATTTCAACAAGATGGCGGCGGCTGGCTTGAACCACGTCCGAATCCCAATTGGATACTGGAGTGTGATTCCGCTCGATGGCGAGCCGTTTGTGCAGGGCGCGTACGATGTCCTTGGCAAAGCACTTGATTGGGCCGAGTCTGCTGGTCTGAAGGTCATGATAGACCTCCACGGTGGTGAGTGAGATAGTTTTCACCAAGAAACCTACCGCTAACGGCGTCCAGCACCCGGATCTCAAAACGGCTTCGATAACTCTGGCCGTTATGGCGATGTCCAATGGACGCAAGGCAACACAGTCGCCCATACACTAAAAGTCATCAATAAGATCCGGGATGACCACGCGTCGCACCCAGCGGTCTCTGCCATTGAACTCCTCAACGAGCCTATGGGTCCAAGTCTGAACATGGACACCGTCCGCCAGTTCTACATGGACGGTTGGGGTAACCTCCGCGACTCAAACGTGGCTGTGACCTTCCACGAAGCGTTTGAAGGCGTGACAGCATGGAACTCATGGGGTGATGGCATGTGGGATCTTCTCCTCGACACGCATCACTACCAGATCTTTGACAATGCCGTGGTGTCACAGAGCTTCGAGGCGCACATCAGCCAAGCGTGCGATTTCGGCAACCAGATGGCGTCGACGGGAAAGAATACCATCTCGGGAGAGTGGACCGGTGGCATGACCGATTGCGCGAAGTGGTTGAACGGTAAGAACAAAGGCGCTCGATACGACGGCACCTTTAACGGCGCCACCAAGACCGGTGACTGCACCGGCAAGTCCACTGGCTCGGTTGCCGGCCTCTCGAGCGATGACAAGAACAATATCGGTCGTTACATTGAGGCCCAGCTCGCGGCTTATGAGAAGGCTGGCGGCTGGATCTTCTGGACGTGGAAGACGGAGGGCGCGCCCGAATGGGATATGCAAGACCTGCTCGCGAATGGTCTCTTCCCGTCACCAGTGGGCGACTTGTCGAAGCGCAAGTGTAAGTTTTCTCTCACCGTCTAGGCGGCCACCAATACTCGCGAGATCAAATGCTGACAGCAGTCCGCAGATCCCGGCATCTGTGGCTAAGCAATACGACCAAGCACTCGCCAACCGTGGTCGTGTAAGCACACTGTGCAACACGTGCAACACAAGCCACGCAGCTTACTATTGCTTCGGCGTCACCGTGCATTTCTTCATCAACGCTTCGAACTTACATTCGCTATTGCGAGATGAGATCCTCGGAACCCTCGCTTCTGTTTCGCGCCCATTATTAACGACTCGACGAATCTCTTTATTCTACGGATACCCCGTTCGCGCTCGCTACCAGCTGGGCGTCGAGCGACCTTTTTCAGCTCAGCGTCAGCAAATACATACCCAGCTTTGTCTTTCAGCTTGTTCGCATTGCGTCGCAACGATGCGGAATGCGGTTGCGCATTGTCGCAACCTCTCATGTACAGTACATACAAACGCGGAGAAGGATGAGAGCAGTTTTGAAGGAGATGCAGAGGCACTTGGACTGTATAAAAGGAATCGATAACGTCGTTGGATCGTTCATTGCTCACGCTTGCACGGTCAATGCTGAACGATATGACCCGTGAAGCGACCCGATAATCCGTCCAGCAGATCAGACAGTTGCTTGTGCGCAGACAAGATGCAATGCCACGCCGGCAGGGTTGCCCGAGCCTCGTCGCCGGCTCCGTCGTTGAGACAACGCATTACCTAAAGCGAATGGCGCCGTTTGCAACATAAGATTGAATGCGGCGCAGCCTTGCATTGTTGCAGTGAGGACTGGGCGCACAAGGCTCCGGCGTCTGCGCCTCTGCCCTGCATTCCCGTGCGACGGCGGGGCGCGCGGGTGCGACCATGTACACCGTGCAACGGGACCTTGGTCGCCTGCGTTTGCTGGCCGTATCGACGAGTGCACAGTCGAAGGTGAAGCTTCTCTCGTCCCCGTCCATTATCGATAATGGGGAAATGGAGGAGAAGGGACAGGGGCCGACGGCGATCCGACACCAGCGCCGGGGAAGGGCCGACACTGATACGGCGCTATGGCGCGAGGTAATCTTAAAGGTTATTTCGGCGCTGACTCGAAGGATGCCGGCTTGTGCCTGGGGCTTGGTCGCGTGGAGCTGGGAAGAAGAGCTTCGCGAAGGGCGCCAAACAGCACAGCGCTTCGTCGTGTAGAACAAGCCTCAGCGCATCTTGGACTCGTTACGGTGAATCAGATTCACTTTCTCGCATCACATGGCCGATGGCTTGTCCGCGGCGTCGAACCAGGTAGGGGGGCCGGGCACGCTGTAGACCGAGCTGACACTTGGCCTTCCCCCTTCCGCGCGAGGCGGCTGAGGTATCGTTTTCCGGTCAGAGACCACTGTCTATTCCGGGTGCGAGGTGCCTGTAGTCTGCGATGGAGGGCTGGCCGCAGTCGTCTGCGCAATTTGCGCGCTCGAAGCCGAAATTCATGCTCCTAGGCCGACGCTCTGGCCTGCAACCAGACCGTCCTGGACGGTGCGCCAATTAGCCGTTCATCCCATCTCATTCGCGCTGCAACCGAACCGAACGCCCACGCTAGAACAAAGACGGCGGGACGGGCTACCAGACTGTGCGCTATTGGCGGGCTACCCTGGACTTGGTTAGGGGCCTACTGCAGGAACCGTGTGGTGGTATCGCGCGCAGATTGGATCCGCCCCCCTGTGGGACGCCCATTTCCAATATAACCCTCTGCGACTGCGCGCCGTTTTCAGTTGCTTCTCACTCCTCACCAACAGCCTCCTCAGCTTATATACTCCGACCTTCGTGTCCTCACGCTCTTTTGCACCCCACAGTCGTTCATTTACACCTTACCAACCTTCGTTAATACCTCCCCCGTCACTCTCCTCTTCTTCACCTCTATTATCTAATAAACCCCCCGTCAAAACACCTACCTCAAGATGTTCTCCAAGATCGCCATCGCTGCTGCCTTCGCGGCCGTCGTTGCTGCCCAGCAGAACCCGACCATCGCGCCTGCTACCGGAGAGGTATGTTCAATTCTCCTCTCAAATCATTGTCGCGGACTTGGGCGTCGACGGGGCGACATTTGGCATGTCGCACCATCGTCAACCCCGGCCCGCGACTCGAAACCGAAACCCCGGAACAGAACCATCCCTCTAACATTCCGCAGGTCATCCCCGGATGCAAGCCCTACACCCTCAAGTGGCAAGCCGTGAGCGAGGGCACCGTCTCCATTGAGATCATCAGCGGCGCCACCCAGGGAACTCAAGTCCCCGTCGGCACCGTCGCTACCGGCATCGCCAACACCGGCGAGTTCGTCTGGACCCCGGAAGCCTCCCTCGGCGCCAACCCCTTCACCGGCTACAAGATCTTCAACGATGGCAGCTTGACCGGCGAGTTCACCTACTCGGTGCCCTTCTCCGTCGACGCCTCCACCTGCGACGAGGCCTCCACCACCCCGGTTGCACCCGTCGAGCCCACCGTTGCGCCCACCGCGTCCAAGGACACCAGCCCCAACTACCCCACTGAGACCCCCATCGTCGTCGTGCCCTCCACCTCGTCGTGCACCACCACCTCCACCGTCTACGTCAACCCCCCGAGCGGCACTGGCTACCCCGTTGTGCCCGCCCCCGGCCACAACACCACGGCCCCGTACCCCGTCGTCCCCGGCCCAACCACCCTCTACCCGACCGCCACTGCTCCTCTGCCTTCCGGCACCGGCGGCGCGAGCTACCCCACCTCGGCCCCGACCCCGCCTGCGCAGGAGTTCCCCGGCGCCGCGTCGAGCGTCAAGGCCGGTCTCGGTCTTGCCGGTGCCGCTGCTGCTTTCATCTTCATGCTATAGATGTTTCCTCATCGCGAGGTTCTCTTTTCTTTAGCTCTTGGATCTTGAATTACGGCATGCATGACTCCTTTTTGCGCGATTGTCTTGGTTTTCGTTTCGTTTCTGGGTGGGGGATGTTTATACCCTAGTCGTGATAGAGTGATTTCTCTTTTCTTGATATTCGTTTGAGGGGGTGAGTGAGGGGGCTTGTTAGTAGATGGAATGAGATGTGTCGTTGTCTATGCATGGGCTTTCTGCAATTCGTGACGCTGTGTGTGTGGTCGTCCGTCGTCGCGATGCTAACGAGATTACATTGTAGTCCTTACTTGCTGTGCGCCTCGTCGTTTGTTATTCTGCGCGCCAGCTGGCTGGTCGTCGGTCGCACATTCGTCTTCGCCTTCGTACCTGCATTAGCTCCGCGTTACGGTGCGACTACTCGGCTATGCACTCTAGATCTCCGCCCCACACACGAATCGCCTTCACGACGTCGCCTGCGACTTCACGGTTGCTATCTACCTCGACTGACTCCGCTTTGCCTTGTTCTTCACTGCAATTCTAGCAATACCATAACGCGAGGGTCTGTGTACTGCTATCGAAGATTGCGGGTAAGCCTGTCCCCAGCCTCTAATTGGCTAAGTGTAGCCTATGCAGAGTAGACGAGATTTCACGATAGGGAAGAGAGTTGGTATGGTAATGCACCGATGTAGAGGCTTACTTTTGCGGTTAGCTGAGATTGAGTTAACCAAGACTAGACATATACTCTGTACGGGGAAAGTATAGAGCCTAGTACGTAGCGATAAGTAGTGTGACTACAATCTAGTAGGCTTCCGGTAGAAACACGCGTAACATTTCCCGGCATGTTCTTCCTTTCGGCCGCGAAGGGAAGTTTGCATCTCACTCTCACTCAGCCCTAGGCCCGTCTGAATCTCGCCCCCACTAACCACAACTGCTTCCCGAGTCTCAGTCAGTCAAACAAGCAGTCTTCGCATCGTCTCACTCAGCCGTAGGCCCATCTCTGAATATGTGCATGTATGGAGTGCATCATTGTACTTACTCGCCCCCACTGACTACGTCTGCTGCTCAAGTCTTCCGCGGCATAAAAAGCAGTCTTAGCTTCCAGACCCTCAACCCCAAAGACTTGATAACCCCGCGCTGCACATAGCATTAACACATCGACTCCGTCCTTTCTTGTCTCGTCCCCTCTCAGCCATTCTACCATGTCATTCGAGCTACCCGCCTTCTACGGCACCAACTGTACGTCTCCCAACCCACCGCACCTCCCCCACCGCAGCACCCTCCACCCCACACCACCACTAACCCCCTCCTCATACAGTCACGCCAACCATCCACTCCCAAATCCCCGCCTCCATCGACCCCTCCAGCAACCCCCACTCTGCGCCCCGCACCGTCGTCGTAGTCGGCGCAGGAAAAGGCCTCGGATACCACATTGCACTGGCCTACGCACGCGCCGGCAGCACCGCTCTATCCATTTCCTCGCGCACTTCGTCCGATCTTGATGCCGTTGAACGCGCCCTTTTGAACGTCAATCCGAAACTCGAGATCCTGAAGTCCATCTGCGATGTCCAAGATGACGCCAGCGTAGACAAGCTAGCGCAAGAGGTGAAGAGCAAATGGGGCAGCGTCGACGTCGTAGTCGCGAACGCGGGCGTCATGTCCAAATACATCTCGCGCGAGGGAGGCGGCGGATCGAACCTCCCCGCCAGCATCCTGGAAGACGCGGATTACTTCCGCGTCCTCAACATCAACTTCCTCGGCACATGGCGCATCGCCAAGGCGTTTCTGCCCCTGCTCATCGCGTCGAAGGACGGTCCGCAGACGTTCATATGCAGCAGTAGCATAGCAGCTCACTCGGTGGAGTCGAGTTTTTGCCCCGTCACCTACAACGTGAGCAAGATGGTGTGCAACCGGCTCATCGAGCACATCGCAAACGACCATGGCAAAGACGGGATCCAGGCGTACGCGATCCATCCGGGGGGTGTGTTGACGGCGCAGACGGAGGGACATCGGGGCGGGGCTTGGGAGCGGGAGGAGGGGGAGAAGGGCATCTTGGGTGATGATGAGGGGTTGGCTGGGGCCTTCTGTGTTTGGTTGACGAAGGAGAAGAGACCGTGGTTGAGTGGGCGGTATGTTAGTGTTAATTGGGATGTGGGCGAGTTGGAGGCGAAGAAGGATGAGATTGTGGAGAGGGATCTTTTGAAGTTTCGGATGACGCTTTGAGGGGCGGGTTGATTTCGTTGGTACAAATGGGACGAGATGAGCCGGGTATAGGTTTGGGAAAGAGTTTTCACTTGTCGGAGACGGTAGTCAGTTGCACTTTATAGTCTTGCTCTGGCTTGGAGCAAGCGTGAGCTATGGTTCATGAAACCTCCCGTCCACTTTGTACACCTTGCAAAACCATACCCCTGATGCAATGGAGTGGAGTCGGAAAAGCGCGAAATGCACACTTCCCAAAACAATACTGGTGCTCGCAACTTATGTACGGAACGCTCGAATCGCTCGCGGCACGTAACCCAAAGTTTCCGGTTCAACACGCACCCCGCAGAATTTACTAAGAGAGTTATCAGCACGTGTATCTCGGAAATTGTTAACCCATCTATCTTACTGCTAAGATGCATTCTCCGCCCCCAAGCTGGGACCGGGACGGGATGAAGCGTGTGGAACGAAACGAAGGGTACGAGGACTAACACGCTGGGACTGACCAGACGACTAGTGAATATTTGCTCATATTTGTATTGACAAAGAGCGGAGAATGATGTACAGAACGCAGTCCAACTCGAAAGGTAAAGTACTGCTGAATGCTGATCAACGCCAATCTAGACACAACCCACCGAACCCTTCGAAGAGGTTTACTTCTTCCGGTTCTGGCTCATGGCAAGAATCTGCACCATGCGAATGAAGATGTTGATGAAATCGAGCTCAAGATGCACCGACTCGTTGACCGGATCTTTAGCAATCAAACCTTGCTCCGCCTGCCGCGCATGGAGCAACACCTTCTGCACATCGTACAGTGTGAAGCCACCAAACACAGCCAGACCACCGTACAGCCAAATGTTCTCCGTCATCATGAGCGTTCGTGCGGCGGTTGCAGGGATTACCATGGGTGCTAGACCAGAGAGGGCCACGATGGCTACACCGGCAAGCAGCGGTCCACCGAGGTAGAGGTACTTCTCTTGCTTCGCTGTCGCGCCGACAAAGGCAATCGAGCCCATCATTCCTGCAGTGTAGAGACCGGCGCGGGCAAGGATGGCAGGGTGCATAAAGAAGAGCGGCGAGAGGAGGAGCGCTTGCGTAACGTTGAAGGCGGTCCAGAGACCGTACTTCTGGATGTAGCTGCAGATTGTTAGCTTTCTTCTGTTTGCATGATGGGTGAGGACTTACTTCTCCGGTCGCGTTGCCATAGTGCCATACATGGTTCCAATGCTGCCGACGAGCCCAACGCCTAGTACAAGCCACGGGTTCGCGCTCATCAAGCGGAATGACCAGCCGTTCATATGTAGCGTGCGCGCCGCCAGACCAATGATACCGATACCCAGTCCAGTGTGCATGAAAGTGTCGTTCAAGTACCGTCTCTCAAAGTCCGGCATGCCGCCGTCCTCGCGTGTCTCCCGGTTGAACATGAAATTGATGCCCAGCAGTGTTGCGCCAAAGATACCCGCACCGTACATGAGGCGCTGGCGCATATCGCCCTGCGCTACCGGGTTGTACGCCGATTGCTGATACGACCGTCGGAATGTGGATTGGAATTTGAGAACATTTCGTGATGTGGTGACAGGTGATTTTGATGTGAAGAAGTTTGGTTGCTGCTTGAGTGGCGTGTTGTGGAAGGCGCGGAAGGTGGGTGCTGCCTTGGGTGCTACGGTTTGGCGGATAGAGGCCGTGATGGCGAATGGTCGCCGAAGGATGAAGGCCATTATGGCGTCTGCGCAGTGGTGGGATGACGGGTGCGCAAGAAGGTTGGGTGGTGGTGGTGGAAGTAAAAGTGGTTGAGAGTGGCCAGTAAAAGATGACGTCCATGTGAGTGGCTGACTAACATGTGCCACCCAGCGGAAAGCTCCAGAAACGTCCAAGCTCCTCCTTTACATCTTATCACCGCAACGGGCCACTTGCGTCGGACAACACCTAATCGCCATACTGGACTACCTGAAGAATACGACCGGGATTCCTATCACTCTCCAGCATCACCCAGCCGGTGTTCGTTCTGTTCGATGATAATGTGGCCCCGCACCAATCACCAGCCGTCGGACACCCGAGCACGCCAGCTCACCATAAATCCGAACACAAATTCTTGTGATACTTGGTGCTACTATGTGCGAAAGTTTTGAAGCGTGATACTGCCGGAATGTATGTAGAACATCGTGCCTCAATTAGACCTTCCGCCGACATTTTGGTCATGAACCTGGCCACGCAATCTGCACAGCTCTTCCAGACGGGTGTCATACTTCTTCACTCGTACAAAATATCGCATTGTTTTACAATTCCGACCCATCTTGGCCGCCGACCTACAAGTTTTGTCGTGCAGCAGCTAGCCACGGCTGCGTACTGCCTTAGCCTCCTAAGACTGAGTAAGTGGCGTCTTCGCGATTATAGAGTCATCAGGTATACCGGCCCATTCAACTAAAAGTGTATCGACTCCAGTGGACAACTAGTCGCCCGAAAACTATAAGTGCTATAGCAGACGTCCATAACACCCTCTAAACAAGTCAGAAGCAGTATCCGTCTCATCAAAGTCCTCGACTAACATAGAACAGATGGCCCCCTTTGCGCGCTCATCAACGAAATTCCTCTGTCGGAGGCGCATGTAACCTATACGGCATTCTACTACTGTGATGGAGATCTCAAGAACACACGGCTGGTCAACATCAACGGCATCAAGTTAAAACGCATTTGCTATCCTGGTCGTGGCCCTATAGGAGACGTGCGACTACCGCTTGCGCCACCATAACGATGGGGAGCCTATGCTGTGGCTGTAGCAGAGTCGCATAAACCAAAGCGATGCAGAAGAACGGTTGCACCAGGTCGGAATCATGCGCGAGATCTACCGCTCCGCTGGGACGTGGTTATTGGTCTATCGACGAAGAAAGTGCAACGGGGCGCGATCGAATGGATGGATGATATGAGTTATAAGGCTGATGCGCCTGATCTTCACACGGTTCTGGAAGCCTCCGTTGTCCATCTTAGCCAACGGGACATCAATGTCGCTACATCGAAGGACTTGGAACATTACCTGAGAGAATAAACATTTCCCTTTGTTCGAGGATTCACAAACAGTCCGATGTTCGGCACTAGGTGCTCCCTTCACGTGTACCAGCAACCTCACTATGCATGAACTGCACTGCATTGCTGCCGACTCTTGGGGAAATTCAGAGGCTTAAAGTCGTTGGCACAGCTTAAGGCTGGGACTACGCAAATTGCAAGCTTATCCAGAGGGGTCCTCAGTATCTGTTATCTCATGGCGCAGGCTCGGCGCTTGGTCAACATTGCAACGCAACTTCTTCGCCAAATTTATTATAGATCTCGCATGCTGTCCGCTCAATTATCTTGAATGCCCGAGGTACGGCATATCGCCGCCGTGCCGGTACTAATATATATCATAATGTAATAAAAATTAAGTACCATGGTGTAGAGAATAGCTAGATTTGATGGAGTGAGTACTTGGTGGGCCGGACCCCTAGATTGGGTTCAATTTCTTCGACACTCTCTTTTGGAGATGTTTAGCAGTGCGGATGTGTTGACTGCACGTTCTTTCGATGGCAGGAATACTGCTATGCCGCTTGCTATTGTAGCAATAGATGACATCGCTTTAGTTTGTACCCGTAGCCATCCCTCGGACAAAATTATGCCATTGAGCGAATCGTCAAGAATTTCTTCGAACGAAATATCCTGCTTGCAACCCTACCGAAATGACAATAGAGAAAGGCTATATACGTTAAGCCTTGGGGTAAAAGCTCCTAATGTTCTCCTTCACGCTTTCCTCAAACTTCACCCACCCCTCCAACCCAAGTCGTTTCAAGTACCCCACACTCACATCCCTCATCGCAGTGGTCGTAAGATCACGTCCCCTGTCCTTCACCTCAATCGGAACCTTACTCCCCATCTCTCGTTCAAGCACTTCAGCCACCTCAGTCCATGTATATGGCTCCGCATACCCAAAAATACGTTCGCTTTCCACACCCTCCAACACTGCTCCCGCAACATGCAGACGCGCCGCATCACGAACATCGCTATACCACTGTGGCTCCAGCCAACCGAACAGCTGTGCATTCTTCCCTTCGTAGAGACTGCGCACAAAGCCGACGGTAGATGGGTAGGCTTGGTGCTCCGGGTCGAGAACAGGACCCATGCATGTTGATGGTATCACCGCGTTCAGAACGAATCCGCAGCTTTGACGCTGCGCTTGGTACCATTTCCAGCTTTCTTGCTCTGCGCGCTTCTTGCTTTCCACGTAGGTCATTAATCCCCTGTACTCTTTTGGTAAAGCTGGGTCGGCCAGAAGAGAGGCAGCATAGTCATCGTATGTATCGGCCATAAGTTGCTTCTCCGTATTCGGCCTCGGATACATGACCGCCCAGCTCGAACTAGTAAGCACCACTCTCTTGATTTCTCCACCTCTCTTGTTCGCCTCCTTCACTGCATCTAGTACAATGAGATTCGCATCCACAGCAGCGGAAATGATTTTGTCGCCATCCTCAGCGGACATCGATGTATTCGCCGCTGTATGTATTACAGCGGAGACGCCGACTACCGCTGCGTCGTAGCATCCCGCCGCGTTGATGTCTGGTACTTCAACAAGTTCGAAGGAGGAGTTTGGGTGTCGCGCGGCAAAGAGAGAATTCATCCAGGAGCTGCGCGATTCGGATCGGACCGTGGTGCGGACATGGTAACCGTAATGCAGGAGTTGGTCGACTATGTGGGAGGCTATGAGGCCATTTCCTGCGGTTACGAGGATTAGGGCACCCGGGACGATGAGGGGTGATTGAATTTGTGGGGACATTGTGTATGGGACCGGATGGTAGATTTTGGTTGGAGAGGAGATGCTATGAGAGAAGAAGGAAGAAGTGTATTTGTGGTCGTGGCTGGGGGCAAGAGAAACAGATGCCGGTGGATGTCTGGGTAGGTCACTCTGCAGCCTCTATGTGACGACCTTCTGCGACGCTGTCACTTATTATAACCTACCATTTTGCAAAAAAGCCAATTTCGCATATCCGGGAGGGGAGCCAGGGCCACAGTGGTACGCCTTGGTAGCTAATTACCCCACCCGGGCTAATGTACGGTAAGCGAACGTTGCGTATCGACGAGTGCTATACGCCTTACGCCCTGCCAGCCGCATTCGCTCGAGGTACAGATGACTGATCGTCTAGCGGATAATTCGCATATCAGCTGCTGTCAACAGTGATTTGTAAGTGCATCTTAAAGACCACAAATCAGCTGCGTGCACGTTAAATATTCAGTAAGTTTTGAACGAGTCGAGATGAGTTGATGCGTTTCCTTAGCGCGACCTACTCCTCACACACAACTTCAGCATGGAAGGTCCTTCACCATTTCTAACATTGATTTCGTCATTCATTATCGGTAAAAAACTTGGTCATAGGTGGAGTTCGACTGGTAATCTCGCGCTGTGTACGGCGGCATACACGTGCCCGCACTCGGCCCCAAACGCATCTCTCCGCAATTGTGTGATTCAGCTCTATGAACTTTTTAGGCCGACGCTGAACAGCTGCAATATCACCTCTTTATTTGAATGTAAATTCTCTGTACTTTTGAGGAGTAGCATTGCCTGTTTGTCGTTTATAAGCGCCCGTCTACAACCTAGAGTACACTCGCTCTGGACCTTTTGAGCTGAGCGTTGCAACAGCTACGGGTTTTTCAAAAGACATGTATCAATAGCTAAAATTAGACTATTATCTAGAGGGTGATGGGGTGGTCCAGTGTGCTGTATGAAGGGCCTTGGTGTGGATGGAGATGCTCGCCCTACGCAAATCTGCTCATATTCAACTGTGGTTCTACGCGCCTGCTTACACATCCCCTATTAAGCCAGAACACGCATATTAATAGCCAAAAAAGTTACTTCCTGGTCGACATATCCAACTAGAGCTCAATTTGTAATTCTTCCTGCAGTTACTCCGCCAGCAAACAATTTCACATCTTGACAGCTTTGCAGAAGTATTTCCTTAGCCACAAACTCTACATGCAAGGAAGTAACGCCCAGAAAAGGTGCCCATAGCTTACGTCCGCCCCTGGGTCACGAGACGCACCCTGTAGTAAAACGTACACACTGTCAGCAATGATACTAATAACCACATCTTCAAGTAGCTTGTGTTAAGCAGGAAGTTGATTACAGAGATTCTGTATTTCTAAATAACATCATTGTTAGCTGTCGCGACTAGCGCTATTCACGTAGTATAAAAAGACTTCACTTCCTATGGAGGTGGGTGGGGAGGAGGTTGACGAAATATTACAAGGAGAATTCCATAATCGTAACTCCTCCAGATGCGTATCCGAATGCAACAGTACCTCTATACACAGCAACAGTGCGTGACCGATGCTCAGCAGGAAGCCAAAAGATGCGCTCAATACCGCGATACACCCACTGGTCACGGACGGAAATATAAGGCGGAAGTTGAACGCTGTTTCCAGCTCTACCATAAGGGATAGGCCAAAAGCCCCAGTTGGTCTGGACAGCATTACCGTCCGGCGAGAAGGCTACGGCGCTGACCCAGCCGGTATGGCCCTCGAGCGTCTGCAGCAGCGCGCCCGCGCCTGAGCGTGACCCGGAGCCGGCGTCCCACAGCTTGACGGTCCCGTCGCCTGATGCCGACGCCAGC
>Ga0247733_1000088_pt1 | contig 147053 bp, 170 predicted proteins | sample UWRJL043104R2_FD_180932 | JGI IMG/M metagenome (GOLD analysis project Ga0247733, IMG submission 180932) | Plant litter microbial communities from Arlington Agricultural Research Station in Wisconsin, United States - UWRJ-L043-104R-2 | ecosystem: Environmental > Terrestrial > Plant litter >... | reverse complement strand
CGCAACGGCGTCACTTTGCAGCATCTGATGAAGCTCTCTCGGCCCCGGTGCCTTGCGGCACTGATCCCAGCCTTATTTATCTTGACCGATGAACCGAAAACTGCAGCGATGCGCGCTGCCGTCATCTCCCAGCCCTTGGCCATCTCGGGCGTGCACATAAGCTCCCAAGACCACGCCGCATCCGCCGCCCACCTCTTCGCCAGCGCCCCCTTCCCGCAATACGAGGGCCTGGCGTTCACGGTTGACTCCACCGCCTGACTCGACGACCTCCAAGACGGACAGCAGATGCGGGGTCGACGTCGCACACCAATGTTGCTTCCGCTCCAAAGTCCCAAGCCGTTGTCTATGCCGTTGTCTAAGCCGTTGCTGGTGACGCGACGGGATGCAGCCCCTGCCCCCGCGTGCTGCTGATTTGTTCTCATGCCCGGTTTCTGGCTCGTTGTCCCCATGCCTGTCTGCTGCCAGGTGCATATGCTGGCAAAACCTCGGGCGCGCGCTCTCCCTTCCCCTGCCCCCGCCATCGATAGTTCATCTTCTAGGGTGTGCTTTCTCCACAGTTGTGCAGTCGCCCTCCGCGCCAAAGTATCTGTACATCACGGGTACCTCCAGGCCCAAACACTTGCGCGATATCTGCCCGGTACCTCCGAAGTCTCCATGCCAGGTGCAGCCCCGGCCCCAGAGTCAGCCCGCTCACGAGTGTGGACAGTCGTAGTGGAAATCTTAGACAGGAAGGTCGCACACGCCCCCGCAGCGTCATCAGACACGCAGACAAGCACACCAAAGCTTTGCCATTGCGACGATGGTGTTTTCATTTCCTGTCCGTCTGCATTCTCCCTTACGCCTCGCAACCAAGATGCTGCTCCATCCCTAGTTGTCTTACACAGCGCCATGTATCTCGCTTTCGTGCATCATGCGAGCGCTTCGCCAAGCAGTCAACATTGCACGACTGTTCCCCTTCGCTCATGTTCGAGGCTGGGCATGCAGCAAGAGTTTTCCATCCGGCTCCGTGTCCACAAAGGGGACCCAAGAGTAGAGTGGAATCCCGCTCCGCAATTCGTTCGCTCCCAATGACGACACGGTAGCCGTGTGCGGATAGAGCGCCTCGAATGCACTTCTCAAGACAGGGACAGTGCAAAGCGCATCCATGTGTGTCCTTGGGTTTGCAGAAACAGCAGAGCTCTGGTTTCCCAGGCCTCGGCTCATGTATCTGCAGCCATACCCTTGCCCTAGCCTGATAGTAATTATCCATGTTTCTTAGTGCTATACTATTTCGGCAAATCCACTTATGCCGGCTTCGGCTCAGCACAGGTTTCCACAGCTCACAAGCGATTTTGGCAATAGGAATCCACCCGCTACCGCATCTGCTCATTTCCGTTTTGCTGCAAGCGGGTGCGGAGTGCAAGTGCCTATTCACATGAACAACATCTCTCTTCATGACACGGACGTGAAGCACTGCGAAAGTATGCACCACACACCGCCGATAGTGTCGAGTGTATAGTCCATCAATCCATATATTCCGCGAGCCTACTCCGATGATTCATGGTATACACACGTCGCTACATCCATACATCCACTCCATGCCCGTCCGCAACCTTTCAGTACTCCCAAAGCTAGTTGATCTCCTTGTGCGGAAACCACTTGCTCGGCTTGAGATTCTTCTCCTCGAGCGACCCATCCAAAACACCCAATCGCCGTATCTCGCCGGCCGAGGGCGCGTCGTCGCGCTTGATGTTTGCTTCGGCCTTGCGGTAGGCGGCTTGGAGGGCAAGCGTACGTGCGGCCTGTCGTGGTATTAACAGCTTGCTTCGACTCTATTTCCAGCTCCTGCTTGCGACTCGGTGTATCGTGGAAATGTGGTGTACAGGGGATATGGAGGAGCATGTACGCACCTCCTTCTTGTGGTGCAAGCACTCGTAGTAGTCCTCAAGCACGGGCTGGCATTTCACCTTGCCCGAGTCGTCTTCTGAGTTCGTGTTTGTGACGTAGCAGGCGAGGACTTCTTGCCAAAAGGGGAAGCAGCGGGAGGGACCTAGGACATGCGGTCAGTATGCGCGACTTCTTGTTTGCAGTTCAAAGCTTGAGGCAGGTCCAGGAGGACAGGAGCGTGGGCGGAGGACCAGCGGATGAACGGGCAGAGGACCGAGTCGGCTGGTAGAAAGGGTCACTGGACGCGGCGGCTTCGCAAGGACGCAGATGTTGTCGACATATCATGTACGCTCCAGCTTCTTCAATCGCTCGCGCCATTGTCGTACCCGTTTTGCCTGTGTCGTGCTCGTTGTCGCTCGTTCGAAGGTCGGTGTCTCCGCTCTCGTCCACCCTGTCGCTCCCCATCCTCCCATCGCCGCCAAACCCCCAATCTCTGAGCGGGAGGGCATTGAACATGCAGAGCATACATACCACCAGCAAGTCCGTATCCAGAGGCCATGGTCGCGGTGTAACGTGGGGTTTAGCTTGTTGCGGTACGGCTTCGCCAGAGGTGAGGTCGAGCTAGCTCCAACATAATGATTAGGTAAGCGCGTTGCTTTTCTCAACCGATGGTCTTGGCGGGAAGGGACGGTCATTACATGACAGAAAGACGAGAATTGCCAAGCGTAGAGATGCCAGGAAGGACTTCTAGACATTATCATATTGAAGTTGCCACTACGAGGATATGTGCATCGCTGCTCAAATATGGTCGTCTCTAATACCAATTTCTCGTCGCCAACGCCGTCCCATTCGTATCATCGCAGCACAAGTACGTGAGCAATGTCTGTGGGTATATGTTTTGCTCAGACCGATATCGTTGCCCAATAGACACATGCCAGCTCGACCCTGAAAGAGAGTGGCCGGCTGTCTCCCAGTACGTGGCTAGATCCCAATCAACGTCACCATACGTTCAAAGATCATCCGAAACAATATCAACCCTCTTGAAACATACCACTATGTCAATAAGTTAGCGAATATTGATTATTAGGTAATAGGTGGCACATTGATTTACCCGTATGTTGCATTGTTTGGGGTCTTTCTCACTTACGACAGTCAATAAACAGGCGACTCGGTCGGACTGAGATTGATCTCGACGGCGAACTCCTCGTCGTCAGTAGCCATGATGTCGCCGTCGATCTGAACGCCCGAGGTGCGCCTGAGGTGGTGATCGGAGCCGGAGCGGTGAACCACGCCGTCCTGCTTGAGTATGTAGTCATCGCGAGGGTCGCCTGCGTCCTTGGCAGGATCGTACGGCGAGCTTGAGATGACGACATCCTCGGGAGAATCGTACTTTGCCCTTGTGTCAGACTGCGGCTCGCCGTTGCGCCATTCATCTTCAAGGTCGTCCGATTCGAAATCGTCTTCACGGATAGGTGAGGCCGCAGACTCAGTGCCTGAAGTAGCTGCGTCCTCCTCGAGGACCTGGACAAGGTCATCAAACAGTGGCTGCTGATCGTCGATGACCTCCACCGAATCTCCCAGCCCAGCTAAGACGATAGCATCGTGCTGGCTGGTCAAGCGATCCGCCTCAAGCTTGATCTTGAGCCGCGCCAAGCGTTCCACGATGTTGCATCGTACCCTGAAAGAGTCGAACAAGTGCCGGAAAATCTCTCCGTATCCGTCCCCGATCCGCAAGCTGAGAGCATCTTCCAACCCCGCATTACGCACTCGTATGATTTCCTGGACATATAAATTGATCATGGTCACTACGAATGGTCCACAGGGTCCCATATCCCAACCACGGGAGTCGTCGTATGAGTTGTGCGCCCACTGGTCGGGAGCATGGTACTCCACCCGGAAGTCGTACTCTTCACCCAGGATGTTGCCGAGACCTGTCGCAATGGTTCCAGCTAGGTCCTGGTATTTCCAGTTCTTGCTGAACAGTGAGTCGACGTAGTGGGCGACTCTGTCGCGCCTATTCACTGCGATGAACGACCAATGCGCACCCTGCGTCGAGGTGGCATCCTTCTCGAGTATGCCATCGTTGATCGGGATGAAAATCCACTTTTTGTTCTCAAACATCTTCTTGTACTCAGCCATGCCAGCGTAGTTGTTACCGTCTGAATCGCCAAGACCGGGGATGAAGAGGCACTGGGCCATGAGCGAGTTTGCGATGCAAATTTCGTGCGATTCAGCATCGATTTCCAAAGATATCAGCTCCAGTGCCACATCCAGGATATTGTCCGCGAACCAGCCATCGGGTAGACTCAGTGCAGTGATGGTGCGAGCATCCCTGTTGCTGAGTGAGGATTTTGGAAGCTCGAGGTACGTGTCATCGGCATGAGGTCCGTAGGCCGGAGGATAATGATGATTTTGCGCTCGGTCTAGCATGCGGTAGCGACGCGCAACCGGAAACGCAGCGACGGGCTCGCGCTGGATAGGTTCGTCCAACTCGAGACATCGTCGCTGCGCAGGCTCGAATTGGATAGGCATAGAGGGGACTGCGACATCCTCTTCATCAGGCCATCCGCAAAGCTCTCGAGGCCAATAATCGACTGTCACCACGTCGACACTGTGGCGACGCTGACGCAGCGCGGGCCGAGTCTGTCTCGTGGGCGGCAGCTCCCGCTGGAATCCTCGAGATGAGGTTGCGTAAACTTGGGCGGTCTTGTGACGAGCGATAACGTGCGTTTGCGTGAAGATGCGAGAGCGATTGGTGAGCGCATTCATCGGAACATCCTTGCAAACGGGCGCGACGCTCTCAGGTGGCGTATTGGGTGGAGTCACGAGGGCGAAGTCAGAGAGGTGGGCCATGGCGTCCGTGGGAGAGGAGCTGCTGCTCAAGTTGGTTCGCCGCTTCTTTGCAGGGCGTTTTGGATCTTTGTTTGTCGAGTGCTTGGTGCGCAAGTCAGTGTTCTGTAAGAGACTTAGTTTGGCGCGGAATCTTGTAGCTAGGACCAGGGCGCGCGAGACCATTGTCACCAGCGGTGTGGTGAGTGACTGGAGCGGACTGGTGAGTTGCGAGCAGTGCTTGCTTGACCACTTGCTATCAGTGCACTGGGGAATTTTCACCGCACAGGACAGACAAATGGGACATCAAACCTTTTGAAAGTATCCGTGTCCCGAAAAGTCGTAGTTTCCGGAGTGGACTAAGCTCTTCTCTGCAGACATGGCGAGGGCAGACCCACGGGTTGACGCGAGGGCGGGTGCGTAGGAATTCGTCTGCCTGCTGTAGAGCAGACATGGACAGATTGGTCGTGTTCGATGGAGCCAGAGGTGGACCTAGGTTGTGCGTACGTCATAGATGAACCACGGGAAGGAGCAAGTGAGCCGGCGCGCGACCCCAAAGTTTCGCCAACATCTACACAGAATTCTTCCTCGGTGATTGCATTCCTCATTCAAGGAAGGCCAAGGGAAGTTTGTACTTGATGTACCAATGCTTCCCCGCCCAAAAGCGCGGAGTGCTTTCGCTGCAACGAGCCATCCACGGGTCGTGTTCCCACTTCATGTGGTTCATACCGGCCGACCATGTCTGAGTCCACATTGAGTGGTTCCTTCCTATGAGGGTCTCCGAGCCTCGTTTGAGCTCGATCATGTCCTCGCGCTCAGCCTCTGTTTCCCTCTTGGTACCAAGATAACCGGCGAGGATGCATGCCACAGCCGCGCCCGCAAACAAAGTGCTCGAGGATAGCCCGGCCCCAGGCTCTGAAAGAAGCCTGGTGCTACGACTCAAGCAAATGCAGTACTTCAGCAAGCTGAGTCTCGATGTCTCGGGTAGTGGTGTTTCTTTAGGCTTGCTTGGCGGAAAAGTTTCGTGCATCTGTAGCATCTTTTCGTATATGACCGCGCAGCAGGTCCAGAACATCGTCATGGCGTATAGAGGTGCAACACCCTGCTGAATCAGGACCTCTGGTAAATCAACCTGCCGTGCTGGATCGCCCCGACCAGCAATGAGAAGTTCCAGGCCCTCCGGATCTGCAAAAGAGATATCATATAGGCGAATGAAGTTCTCGTACCAGAGCGTCAGTTCGTCCTCCATCTGCCACAAGCGTTCCTTGAGTCTACGTGCTCGCTCCTCGGTTTCCGGCACGAAATCTTGACACATGAGGGTTTCGAATTCTTCCAACATTGCGGGGATCTTCGCAGTGATATCGAGAGCAGTATCAAAGGCACTTTTGGACCGGCCGACCCATGGTTTGGTCATCCAGCCGGGCGACGCGAGAAATGTTGCTTTACGATCGCACATTGCTGATAGGATCTGCAGTGGTCAGTGACTATCTGATGGGCTCACGGTCGTTACTGACCCCTTCGAAACGTGCTTCCAAGAACACTTCGTGTTTTCCGGGAAGACAAAAGGCCTCCAGAGGATGATGCTGGATGAGGTTGACCAGGCCATGCACGTGGCCCCGCCAGTTGGTGGCTGTGCTCTTGCCGTCAATGTCGAAGAGTTCCTAACGAGTCCGTCAGCTTTGTCTATCTCGCATCTCGCCCAGAAGCGCCAAGAGTCAGAGCATACCTCGAATAGTGCCAGCAGACGGCAACTGTTCAACAAACAAAAGTTCTTCCGCCCATTAGGGGCCATGAGTGCATTCCCGACTTGAGTTAACGCGTGTCCATATAGCTCAAAGCCCCGCTGCAAAAGATATACATTTCCTTGCGCCTTGCCAAGATGGGCTGTACTCAAAGCAAGCAATGCGCAGCGGACGGTTTCGGTCTGGGGTAGGTAGTGTGTGGTATACCCGGCCCAGCGACTGACAGCTCCGGATGTGAATGGGAAACATTTTTCACCAGTGGCCATTCGAGGACTAGGGAGGTAAGTGTCCCAGAAGGTGTTAATATTCAGGAACTCGAGAGAAGTGCGATTTAGGTCCCGGATGCGGAAGTCGGTGGGCGAGCAGAAATTGCTGGCTTGGTAGTGCTCCTTGGGCGGCAATGTAGGCTCGGATACCAATGTCTGGGGCTTGTAGGTACCTTTGCCGGAACTATCGACATGGACGATGAGCATCTCGCGCGCATACCCACCACAAGCCTGACTTCTTTTGGCGCAGTTCCCACAAGTCGGCATCTGCAAGTCACACTAGCGTACGGTCAGCTCATGCAATTCAGTGTGCAATGTAAGAGGTCAGCATACTCTCTTTTTTCTTCTTTTGCAAGTTGAACACCCTGCAAGCCCGACCGTTAGCGTGCCATTAGGACGGAGAAGAAGCGGTACACACCCTTTCCTCTTCCGGGAACGCCCACCATCGTCGGGATCAAGATGCGCACGACCTCGAGGCTGCGGGATAGAGAATGCTGCACGTCGCTGGTTCCCGCTCGTATGTGAAGAGTTAGGGCCTTGAGCGCGTTCAGCTCTTGCACGGTTCGTCAGACGTTGATGCTGTCACTAAGCGACTCTGCAGCTGAAGTGACACGGGTGAAATCTTGTTCCGTATGCAGTGACAGATACGGTATTGGAGAGGCGTAGAAACGGAGAGTGGGCTTTCGAGCGACATGGTGGTTGATGTCGTCGAATGCACGGCCATCCGATGCGGAAAGGTGGGGGCTGGCGCGCAATGCTTCCTCTTTCGGCGTAGCTCGCGAGGCTTTGCTCCCACTAGTGCCGCTCCTATCCGTATACTTCCAAACTCTCACCATGACAAGAAAAGCCCCCTACAAGCATGGAGGCTCTAAGCGCACGAAAAGAAGAATATCTGAATTCAACCTGTACGCACATATAGGGTCCCAAAAGCTTAACATCAAAGTGGAGTGGTTGCACAACGATCGCTCCACTAGCTCGACTCGCCTACATATCAGAATGGGGACTTTTCGTGACAAATTGTGACAACTATGCAATCACGTACATGTACATATACACACATAAGGCCCCTCGTGTAAAGTGGTTGATATCCCAGTCATCATTGAGTCATCGACGCTACAATCACCGACTCTTAAAGTGTCCCTACGAATCGTCGTGGCTTCATCGCCATGGAGTCAGCAAAACTATACTGAAGGGGGTTTTGTTTTGTGCCTTGAATCAAGGCGACGCTTACCTACAACATGCGACCGTTTTCGTATGTCGAAGTCACGTAGCCTCTCAGTCGCTGTTGTGGTTTTGCTTGGCTTTATTACCCTTTTCTCTACTCATTCCAGTCGTTCATCAGGATCTCCGGAATCTCTTTGTGGAGTACTTCGTGTAGTTCTGAGCTCACGGCAATAACTCAACTATCAAACCATTCCAGTCGTCCATGATTTGAAGCAGTTGTCGAAATGCCGAAAGCATGAAATCATCAAAAGATGGAGTGATGACTGCAAAGTTACGACAAAACTTTCCCATGTGAGAACAACACCTCTGCACGAAAAACTCACTACATGTGTCTAACCTCATCGCTAGACATGAGCAATGTTCTCGTATAAATGGGTCGTGAAGAGCCTCTCTCGTTCATATAATAAGTTTCGATCGTAGAACGCAGCACCGAGAGATCCGGACACCAGATTCTGGCCCCGTCATCACTGTAGACCAGAACAACAGTTTGGCCTACGCTAAGCCTGTCGCCCAATACAGCATGCCCGACAACATGCCCGACAACAGCGCCAACAACAGTGCCGACAACAGCGCCGACAAAACACCCGGAACAGGCTCTCCGACGCAACAGTTCCCTTTGAAAAAATACAGGTTGACCCCCGAGCCCCACGCACACGACCGCATCCGTATGCAGCGGGAACAACAGCAACAATATCAGTCCGCTGAGCAAATGGTAGCACATAGCAATGCCGCACCTGCAAGTCAGGCTCAAAACCAAGAGCGGGATGGAGGTAACGAAAGTGGTAGTTCTAGTGGAGGCTGTTGTGGTGGTTGTGGTGGTTGTAAACGTAGCGATTAGTATCTTCCCATTTCCACTCCTTCTTTGTTGTGATGTACATGGCTGTACATGGGTGCTTAACTGTCGAAGTAAATTGTAGATTAGGCTCATTTGGGTACTGTTGGCAAACTGTCCTCTATTTTAGATTCCGGTAGACTGTATAATCACATGGGTTCTACGCCCTAGAAGTACGCATAGTAGATCCGTTGATTCCATTGGACTTGAGAAAAGCAAAGGGCGCGGAGGCTAAAGTTCGACTTGATTGATCACCGAGTATCAGAACCAGTTCAAGAGATGAAACAGACGTCCCAGCTCGGGGTACCGAATACGTCGTAATAGCAAGATACTAGGGGGAACCCAGTATGAGATACCACTTTTCGTGATCCCCCCTTTGAGTTTTGTAGAGTGCGAGCTGTCATCCAGCTTTGGCGTACGTAAAGGCTAAGTGAGCCTGAATTCACTGTCTACAGCAAACTCGACACCGCTGGTGAAAGCATTCAGGCTCCAAAGGAAGAGGCCCTCGCAACCACATCGCTTCACTCTGCCCTCAACTCTAACTCTAGACTAGACTTACACACGCCGCAACCGGTACTCCCGACACCCTCTTGCACCTCGTTCTCCCAAAACACCACCGCAATGGCGACATCCATCCGCCCACACACAGCCTCCCGCGTCTCCCGCGATATAGCCTCGTCTCCAACGCGCCCGCAAACATCCCACAGCACCATCCGTCGCGTAACGCCCTCGCCGAAATCCTCATTTGAAGCGCTCGATAGCAGTCGCGCCGTGCATTCGCCACCGCAATATGCCAGCCACAACAGGCCAATTAGTACCAGTGCGCCTGGGCATGGCCTTGGGTCGGAGTCGGCGAGACCTTGGACAGCAGGTGAATTTGCATCTTGTATACCACAGAGCGAAGTAGGCTGACCCAGAACGCCGACCCCCAGAACCACCACGTCCCAATCTCGCGAGGAATCTCACGCCAACGCGCATTCCCCAGCCCACCAACCCAACCCAAGAAAGCATGGGTCTCAGACGCCGCCACGCCGGTCGTATATCCCCCGCCAAACACGGCGCACCCCAGAGACACCGTCCACTGAGCATGCCGACGTCGTTGGGTCCGCATACGGAAGTCCATGTGCCGTCGATATCTTCGCCGCTGAGGTCGGAACCGCTGCCGCCTGTGTTTGCAGAGGATGAGCAGGAGTACAAATCGTTCACTGTGCTTCCGACCGAGGACCCTTTCGTCACGTCGTCGAATCACGTTGCAGCCAGATCTTCCAACAATACGGACAACATCTCGCCAGCACTACCCCTCCACCCACCCCATGTGAAGATACACCGAAAACCCATCTCCATATCCCCGCACGCCTCACCTGTCCGCAAATCCGTCCGTAGAGATTCGCGAACCCTAACCTCCTTCCCATGTGCAGACCGTAAGTCCTTGGTCACAAGCGCGCAGTCTACGTTCTTCACCCTCGGCCGCGACGAGATGGAGCGCAAGAAGGGTAATCTGGATAATTTTGCGGATGAGGGGCCCTTTGGAAGAGCTAAGAATTTGCAGGGGCTGGAGGAGAGACGGAAGAAGGTTGAGGGGGGAGAGAAGACGGCAACATTGGGGGAGAGGAATAGGACAGAGAGGGATAAGGGGGCTGGGTGTAGATGTTTGGTTATGTGAGGAGCATGTGGTTGTTGAGTGCCCTTGCACACGTTGGAATACTCATGAGGTCGTAATTCGGGAGATTACACTGGGTTACAATAGCAAGAGACTGTGGCGGTTCGACAGACCAAGAATTGAGCAAACAGCTTGCTTGTTGCCCGATTCCCCTCTGGAGTTGAAAATGCACGACCGCATCACCAAGCCTGACGACATTCAGCGGAGGGTCGAAAGTGAAAGCAGAGGAAGTGAATACGTTCTCGGTCTGATATTTCACCACGCTCCTCACCTGCACTCCACAACACACAAATGCACTCCAGCCTAAGCAACAATCCCTCTGTCCGACCACAACAAACGCTCCACTCCACCCGTTCATCTCGCACATCGCACCCCCGCACCGCACACGAACCGATGACCCTTCAATCGCCCCCGAAATCGAGCCCGCGCCCCGCCAGCCCGCTCGAGCACCCCTACATGCTCAACGACCTGGCGTTGAACTGCCAGTGGCTGTCAGCCAAACTTACGCCCGATGGTTGGGACCCTGATTTGCCCGCTGTACGGATTGCGCGGCAGCCCAGCGGAATAATAGAGTACGTTGTGCCTACAATCAACGCCATGGTACACTTGACTGAACGAAATAATAGCGCTGTATGGCTAGAACCGAATAGAGATGGTGCGACAGCAGGGATGAAAGCGGATGGGGAGGGAAATTGGTTGTTGTTGTCGAAGTGCGACGTACAACGGGGGTTGACGGGTAAAAGTGGAAGACAAAACAAAGACCCGACCGGGTCGAGAGGCGTCTTCCAGTCGTTGAGAAAATGTGTCTGGTGTAGGTGGACCCGGACGCGGTCGGCTTCCACAACATCGGTTTCATCGACGAAGTCGGTCTTGCAGCGATTCCAGAACGGCTTGAAACGCCTCTGGCCAGTCCGAGCGTCGTGTTCAAGGAGGCATGCAAGATTCCAGAGACACACGCCAGGAATGGAACCACTACTTTGAAAAGGTAAGAATGATAGAGCGGGTTTAGAAGCTCCGCAGCGATGGGAGAGACTGCAAGATTGACAATCGTCGCAGTCTTCGAACTAGTCTTCTTTCTTGGGCGAGCCTGTCGCGGCGTCAAGACCGGCGAGGATGTCGGAGCCCAGTGTCACGGTCATGTAGGCGGGAAAGACGACCCACAGTCCGCTGATATCGTTAGCAACCGGTCGGCAAGGGACAGCGGCGCGTATGGAATGTGGGATCCGTGGGCAGAGACTTACTTCATAACGCCATAGAAGAGCGCAAGCGTAACCCAGTCGTTGTGACGCGTGTTGGAGAAATGGGAATAGTACTCGACCAGATCTATTGACGTCAGTTCGTGTCGCCTTTGTAGCTTGCACAGCACTCACAGTATAGAACAGTCTTGGTGAGCGTCATCAATGACGCCGAAAACCCAATCAGCAGCGCCTTGTTCCCAATTGCGCCTCTGATCTTGATCCCTCCAGAGAGCCATCCCTTGACACCCTCTCCAAGCTGCAGCCCGCTACCACCCTCGGCCCAAGCACCATGGTTCCACACAATCATGCCATACAGGCCATAAAGCACTGCCTCAACCGCATTCATGGCGCCCTGGCCGCCGCCAAATCCGTTCTTGTTGTTCCACCCGGGCCAGCCATATACGTGATCAATGGCCGCGTAGATCTCGTAGGGCTTCCAGATCGGCCACTGAAGCGCGCCACCAGCCATGGTATGCGGGCGTAACAAGATGTAGAGACAGTCCCAGATGACAAGGGGCAGCGAAATAGCGAGCCATGCGAGGGTTATATTGGACACGGTGTGTGTCCACCCCGCCTCTGAAGTGCCCGAGGGGCGGATGGCCGAAGTGGCGGCAGCTACGGAACTGGATACAGCGCGTTTTGTGAGCGATCGCGCGGACGCGGTGGGCGAGCCATTGAGGTTGGGCGAGCTGGGCGCAGGCGAGGCGGTCGAAGTGCGCAGGCTCTTGCGCGGGGACGCGTTCTTGGTGGGGGAGGACTCGGGCGGGGGGAATTCGCGAGGATGTTGGCGCGTGGAGACCATGTTGATGGCGATTGAATGGCTATGCGACAGCTGGACGGTGTGGAATGTAGGTCAACCTCGAGTCGTGGTGGTGGTGTTGGTGTTGGTGTTGTTGTTATGAAGCGCATTCACGGGGTACCGTGTGGGGAAGGCGTCGGCTGCTCTTGTTCCGTCTCGTGCTAGCCGTCATAGGAAGGCCATTGCCAGGGTAAAGTCGCACATAGATCCATTTGTCTGGATGGAGCTGCAAGCACATGCCAGTCACACATTCGGGTCTGGGGCTCGGTGCTTGAACGCATTCCGCAAACGAAGAACCTTTAGCAATGTAAGAACGGTGCCTCTGGTAGCGGCGGGGTCGATGACGCCTCAGTGCGCTATTCCGCGTTCAGACTAGTCTTTTCACCCCCAAAATTGACTACTGAAAGAGCTGGAAATGCAAGACACCGTGACGAAAACGGATTCAAAAGGGTCCACGCTATCCGCGACCATCTCGCTCCTAAACCTACCCGTAGCCCCGAATCCTCCAAGTCCAGGCACCATGCGAGGACGCGGAAGACCATACCGACAGTCTCAGCGAGGAGGCCGCCCATCCTCCGACAATCCAGCCAATTCCAACACTCCATCTTTCGCATCACGCAATTCCCGGCCCCAGAGACAAAGAAGCGAACACACTTCCGTACCGCCATATGCCTCTCTTAACCCCGGAACTGGCGTATCCATTGTCCTCAAACAAGACCAGCCCACCGGCCACCAAGTCCAAGGCATCGTAGCAGACTTGTTGACTAGAGGCGATCATCCACGAGGCGTAAAGGTGCGGCTCAGAGATGGGAGAGTAGGAAGAGTGCAGAGGCTTGTCAGTGAAGCGGAAGGTACTAGGGGCGAGAACCTAGTCGGTGGTGCGGGGGCGAGTCTAAGTCGAGACGGCGATGCTGCGGCGATGACGGGGGCTGGTCGCGCAGTCAATTTTCATCACACAAGGGACATTCGAGAAGACGACGAGTATTTGTACGACGAGTCAAGAGTGCCGGACAGGAGTGGGGGCGGCCTGTTTGCTGCGCTCGAGGCCGCTGATGCGAGGCACGATGGGAGTAAAGGCCGGAGTGGCGTAGCCGAGGAAAGCCCAGAGATCGAAGTCGAGGTGGCCGTGTGTCCCGTCTGCGGTGAGTTTGAGGGGGATGAGACGGCGGTGGCACATCACGTCGAGGGGCATTTCGTGGAGACTTGATGATTATATTTGGACAGGCGGCCGTTCCTTTATATGAGAACGAAAAACTTAGAAGACATCCCACTCTCGTGGCCGAAACACCCTTCAGCCAATTTCTCTATCCTCGTTGCAAAACCCGTTACCTCTCATCAATACATCAAAGCTCCGATAACAAGCATCTAGCAAAGCTTGGACGCTTGGTGCTTCTCAACCCGAGACAACCGCACAGTCCTCTTGTACAGACCATTGCCATATTCCACGTAGAAAGAAGTCTTTGTACGTGGAGCGAACGTGAGCGCTAACAGTGGTAGGCAACGCTGATGCCCCGAAGGCTGTCGACTTTCAGATCTACCTTTGTTAACATAGCACCGAACGAGCATGACGTGTGAGTTACAGTGATCCTTAATGTTCCGAGCTCTATCTCCCCGGCCATTGTTCTGCAGCTCATGTGCTCGATGGTGCTTGAGGACCTGCGCGCGGCACGACTTGTACTGGCTCATGAATTCCGCGTCCGCCTTCCAGTCGTCGAACATCTGGTTCGCGATCAACCACATAGGCTTCACGCGAGTTTCATTCTGGCTATCCTGTAAGCTCGAGAACGACTTGTGTCCGCAAGTGTAGACCCGCAGTCCAGCATCCGCGAGATCCAGCTGCGTGAGGTAATATGCCATATCCAATTTAAGCTGCTCTATGACTGGGTCAGCCTTTGGAATGGCCGGCTGGTGCTTTAGAGCCACGATCTCGTTGTGGGGGTTTAATTGGTGGTACGCAGCTGGATATTCTCATCCCGCATCGAGTTGATCTGGTAATGCAGCGTGACTTTCGTCGCATTGGCAGACTTTAGATCGCTTGCAAGTTGACGGATCTCGACCCGAGACTCTTTGTGTGTTTCTGCGTCAACATAGTCGTGGCGCATCTCTTGGTTCAGGCGCCTATTCTCCCTAACGTTCTTGTGACACTCTGCCTCGAGACGTCCATTCTCCTCAAGGAGCTCTCGGTTCTCGGCAGACAGGCGTTGAATGGCAGCCATATTATCATCCTGGGTTTTATCGTTGAGATGCTTCTCCATCTTGAGGTTCTCGAGCTCATAGCTTGGAGAGTATCGTTCTTGCCTTGAACACGCTCCAATCCCACCTCCTGTTCCTTCTTGACGCCTTCACCCTCGTTGTATCCCTTCAGCATGTCCTTGGCCATAGTCAGGTTGCGCTCCAGCCCCCCTACTTTCTTCGTCAATTGGCATACGCTATTGTGAAGAATGTCGTGCTGTTTCTTAAGCAGTTGATTTTCGTTGTCAACCTCGCTCATCCTTGACTTGAGGCTGTTGTTTTCGAGCTCGAGGTCGGTGCTGGTAGTCGCAGAGTTGGGACTACTATGGTCGCTGCTAACGAAAGTCCCATTACTGGACGAGGAAACGTTGCTGAATGGTTGCTTCTCGTTGCGGCTGCCGCCATCGGTGAGTCTATTGGTGAGTCCAGGCATCGTGGTCGATCGCGCAATAGAGTTTTGGAAAGGTGGACACCGGAAGTCTCGAGTTGTGCGAGAAGTGAGGTGGGAATTGGAAGCCGTGAGCGAGCTCTTCTTACATCAGACGCTCAATTCGAAAGGAAGGTGCGATGGTGGATGACCAGCGAGTCGCTGAAGGTGAACCAGCCAAAACGATCCGGTCGCGTCGTCTCTTTCACGTTCACCGCTTGACGCGATCAACTGTACTGAAACTCCAGGAAAAAAGATGCGTTGCGATCCAAGGAGCAAGCGCCATATCGTCTAAGACGATAGGTACTGAATCCCTCCCGAATGAGCCAAGCAGATTTCGTACCCTAACTCATGGATAGAGTAAGCGACATCGTTAGGATTGTTGGTATTCGTTGCTTTGGAATAGAAGCCGTGCAGCCTGAGAGTTGCGAAGCAGTGTGTACAACCAAGTCGCTATTCTGCCTTTCGCAAGACGAAGAAAGGGTGCGCCGTTCGGCCTCGGCCACAAGGCTGTCACTTTGCCCCAATAGTAGACTGCCCTTCCATCGGATCAGAGCTTTAGAGTCTCTGTCATGGCACTTAATTCCATGTTAAAGAGTACTGGCGCTAAGCTAACTCCCCCCACCGTTGCCATTTATGATGATGCCAATCGAAGACGTATTTCCATCTCGCAGTGTAGCAACATCTTACTCGACATCACACGGCTAGGTGGTTGCTATTGAGATAACCTATGTAACACACCGATGCGCCTGGAGCTACTGGTGCCTGTCGTTTGCCTGTCGTTTTTCTGTTTCTCACAGAGTCTACAGGATCCACCCGAGGTTCTTTCTCAAATTCTTGACTATGCCGAACACTCTCCTTCAACGACATCGGCACTCGGATAACGCAATTGATGGGCGGATGTGAAACCTCGCTGCACCATGTAAAAGGCGCGAACCAATCGGTCAATTCTTCCCTACAACGAGCACCAAGATTGTACTTGACATTCGATTGCCTATACGGTACGCTCAAGCTTTGTTTCATTCGCCGTCCCCTCTCTCCTTCTCTCTCCGTCTGTATCGAGATGATCAAACGCCAAGCTCTACGCGGATGTGTGCGACTTATCCGCAACACCATAGGCCCCACTGTTCCTCGAAGAAACAATTCTTATTCGCATGTTGCTGTTCGAATCTCGTGCGGTTTCAGACACCGCAGCCAAGATGTTCTGTGTTCGTTGCGCAACGCTGAATCCGGCTACCAGAATTCTGAGCACGCGGCATGTCAAGACTTATAGCTTTCAACTCAATCCCCACCAAGCTTATGTCTGATTATTAGTCTTTTCTTGGTGGCCGTTCAAGCTTCTGTCTCTTTTCTCGTCATACTCTTGTAATCACTTGGTCTGCTGGGCAGCGTATCTATTCAATTCTATTCCTAGTCATGAAATTCACCTCCGATATTATTCTTGCCTTCCTGGCCATATCTAATGTTGCGGTCGCTGAAGCGCCGGCTCGCAGATGGACGGTAAGTGATCTCCATTATTGTACATCCACACGCCCAACAATGTCTTCTCCATTCATATCTGAATGCATAAACTTACTCGCCATCCAGGGTTCCCTCACTGCACGTGCGGCTCACACCAAACGCCAAATCGAGATCGGAGGCCTGAAACTCGGTGGAGGTAATGCAAATGAAACCGCCAGCGCGACAGCGGACAGCGAAAAAGCTGGGAACGCCACTGCCGGTGCCACAGGAGAACGCGAGGGTCAGCGCAATGGTGGCGGCTTGACTATTGGAGGATTGACTCTTGGTGGTGCAGGCGGCGGTATTTCAGGCAACGGAGTCAACATTGGCGGAGGAGGAAACCAGCAGGGCCAGGAAGGTCAAGCAGCCGGAGCTCAAGCAGCGGAAGGCGAAAGAGCAGGAGAGGCGGCCGCTGCTGAAGGCCAACAGGCAGAAGCTGTAGCCACTGAAGGCCAAAAGGAAGGACAACAAGCAGCTCAGGCCGCGGCAGAGGATGCCCAGCAGGCCAGCGAGAGCACTGGTGGTGCTGGAACCGAAAACCAGCCTGGCCGTGCTGAAGGCGAGGCGGAGAAGGCTGAAGCATTGGCTGAAGCTGGTACCGCGAAAGGCGAAGCCAGTGGAGCTACTGAAGCTGCAACCCCTGCTGGTGAGAGTGAAGCCGCAGCAAAGGAAGGTGAGGTTGGCACTGTAGAAGCCGAAGCTTCCGTTGCCGAGGGAGAAGCGGCTGCCGCTGAAGGCGAGGCAAATGGCAATAAAGCTGTCGAAGAGTCGGAGCAGTTTGCGGAGGGTTTCGGGATTACTCTTGATGAAGCCGGTAACACGGTGAATGCTGGCGGGAATCTGGGCATCACGGAAGGGAGCGACGGGAGCAAGAGTATCGGTGGTTCCAATGGAATCAACATTGCCGCGAACGGGGAGGCTACCATTGCTGGAAATGAGTGAGCATCTGGCTGAGCACGATCGTAGGATGCTTTGCAGACATGTCTCCGCAGTAGCTTAGCACGAGTTGGAAGCGGAGGAACCTCCAAGCCTCTTGGATGTTGAGATGTTCTTGAAAGTTTCAAGATGTCAGATGTAGCGTGTATAGATTTAGAAACGAAGCTTGTGTCAGACTGTTTCGAACTCTCGCTGCATCACTGCACACTAACTTAATGTGATATATTATTACGTAACCAATCTTTTGTCTATAGAAAGATACGCGGACCAAATTCACACTCAAGAGTAGAAACTAGAGATCGACGAAGTACGAGTGAATTGCGGCATCACGTGGGATTGTCGCTCATAACTAAGCGATAATGTAATCGTCTAACCTCGTTCCAACCTCGAACAACCCTACTCGTCACCCTAGACATGATTTGCGCCAATTCGAACGTCTCTCGGACATGCTCAGGATGTCGAAAAGGCTCGCAGTCGCGAGCGACCCGACGATGAGTTTCTCCGCGTTCCGGTGGGCGTTCAAACGACCTGCCTTTGTTGCTCGATTAAACGTTCCTGATGCCTCTACGTCTTCACTTCAAGATCGGCATCAACCCTTCGATTAGCGTCGAACACGCTCAAAAGATACCTCACAAGAATGTGACGTTAGGGGGTGTCTCTTCCTCCTCCTCGAACGGAAGTCTGTCTGGCTTGCACACTGCTGCTGGACGAGGAACTCGACCCGCTAGGTATCCTTGGATGTGGTCTCTCGTGCAAGCGGAAGGACTGCTTCCCATGCAGTGACCAATCGAGTCCTGCTTCAGCACGACTGATCCTGGAAAGTACTTGGACATTGTATATGCACTGAATCATTAGCAGCTAATCACATCGCTTATTATAGAGCTTACCCTCGTATTGGCGTTACCGGGTCTGCCGACGTACCCACAAACAGTATGGGGAAACTCGTCTTCGTTTCGGTAAACCCTATCCTTGTCAGTCTGGACTGGTCGGAGACGGCAACGCACCCACCAAGAAATTGTTGGCTCGGCGGCGGTAAGATACTCCTGTTGTCACAAGTGGCCTTCTGTCCACGGAGCATCTCTTGAATAGGTGCAAATGGCATGGAATCTTTTCGAGGGCCTAGGCGCTTTTTCGACCACGCGAGCGCCGGATCGAGACACTGGATCATCGCTCCTTGGCCCTGGTCACCGGCTTGGTCCTCCAAGATCTGACTGTCTTTCAATTCGACTTCCAGTAGCTTCCGTCCCTCACCATTCTCCAGCTCAACGAGTACCTCGGCCAACGTGGGGAAAGAGGCCAACGGGCGATAGGCTGCCATGAACATAACGTAGCTCAGATCCTGAGCTTCCATCGCATACGGAGGGGCTATACCCGAAGCCAGTATTTCATGCTCGCTCAGCCTTGTAAAGATTGCTTCAATCCGGGCTTGGATCTCCGCAGCCGTCTTGTTCCCGCCATGGAAAACGCAGCGCTCCGGCCCGGCGCCAATACACATGGGTGCAAAATGTGTCAAGACGTCCAAGGAGTCGGACGCGAGGGAGTCGCTCTCGGCTTTGTAATATTTTGCGCCATCCATCACCGCATCTAAGATCATTCGGTCGATTCGATCGGGGTACATCGCGGCAAACGTGGTACCAATGGTCGTCCCATAGCTCGCTCCATAGAACGTCAACTTCGCCACTTCCCCTGGTTTGCCCTGCTCTTCATTCCTCAGCTCGATAAAGTTCAGCAGGTCTTGCGCGACCGCCACGGTGCCTGTGTACTTTGCGTCGCCATTAGCAAGTGAATTCTTGCACCACGTCTGCTCCAACCAGTGGATCTTTTTAATTGGCTTCCCCATGCATTTATAGTAGTCCAGATGTGGCCCGCTGTTGTTCACCGCACGAGGATCGAATCCGATGATATTGTACAGCGGTCCGAATGTCTTGCGAAGTTTCGCGCGCCCGTTGCGGACGTAGTTGACACCCGAGCCTCCCGGGCCACCGGGGTTGACAATAAGATCTTTGGCGGGTTGAATGAGGGCATCGTCTTTCAAGAAGGCGATGTTTGTCCAGCCGGCACTCACATTGGCGTAGTCGAGTGGGATCTATCTACATGAGATATTGTTTCGATACTGCTTGAGCAAAGGACGTACGAGGAGGTTGGCGCAGGTGAAGTGCGTATAGCATGGCTGCCATTGGAGCGTGTCGCTCGGGGGTATCTGCCTTTGTAAGTGCATATTCAGGGACGGAAAGCAAAATCTAACATTGATGAAATGGGCAATGGAGTCGGCGAGGATTGCGCTTGGGAGAGCGACGGCCCTCAAAATGTCAGTCGACTTCATTCCGTTGATCAAGCGCAAAGGTCTAGTTTCAAGAGGCAGAAGTTCCAACGGTTGTGAGTCGCTCTCCGGACACCGAGATGCACACATATTCAGGGATTTCAACGTGCTGGCAGAACCTATCATCCCGACAATACGGTCGCGGTTCCATAGTTTACTACTGATTGCGAGCCGATCTGCGATGTGTTTATGACAGAAGCATGAGCGTAATACTGGTAAACGAGTTAAGAGGACTGGCTTTGGAGGCATATTGTGAGCCTATCGCGAGCATCAGGCATGACCGCACCCGTCGACACAAAAGATACAATATAATGGGCGAAAGCATGTGTCGTTCGAGAGTCTTTCGGTCAAGCGCGCTATCCAACGGTATGTGCCAAATAGGGGCACCTGGTAGGAATCCGGGACGCTAACGAGCCACGTTGTCTCAACCCACACATCGGAGGGAAGTGTCTCCTCAACACTCAGCAACATTGAGAAAGACCATTACGTGGTCACAAATGATCCAAGTTCCGCATCCCCGAGAGTGGATATGAAAAGAGCACGCTGCTGTTACCTACTTGTATTGAGGGCACTTCTTAAAGCTTTAAGAATGTGTCAGTACGTAGTACTCTCATTTGTTTTTGGATAAATCTGCGTATTTTGAGTGTTCGTCTTTCGATTTAGAGGCCAATTCCGCCTCACTGGGGTGGTAGATTCCACGCATGTACGGCACGGTGATCGAGGTTGCTTGATAATGATTGCAACGCTTTCTCTTCCGCAGCACAATTTCGGGGGCATACTGCCTGGCTCTCCTGACCAAGGCACAGGTTCAGACGACTCCCTTTGACCTTGCTCATATATTTCGGTACAGCTCGTAATATACTCGCTTAGTCGAAGACGGTCTTTCACGGAATCACAAGGCACGACGCTGGGCATGCGTGCATCCAGATGACCCGCAGCCGAAATTACTGTCACAAATGCTGATGATTGTTTGCATTGCACCCAATGCCTAACTGTGAAGTGAGTAAACCTTATATAGGAGGGCTTCAGCGCTTGGCTGCTTAGTCTAAAAGGCAACGGAATGATCGCTACCTTGTGTGCAGGTAGCTCATCTGATTCCAATTTTAACACATACGACCCATGTCTGACAGTGAGCCGTGAATGGTGCGTCCAGGCGAAATATTCTGGTGTGACCGGATGATCGAGAAGATGGGTTTGGTTTTGTGTTCCACACGAAGCCGCCTCCAGTCTGCGTGATGGGTTGGTCTTTCTCACAAGATAATTCAAAGTATCGTTGGTAATATCAGGTTATCATTGCGTCGGATCTGTAAGACTTTTGGAAATCTGGTACGAGACATTAGGTACTGAAGCACCTATGGATGAGGTTAACGAGCTTGACAATGGGAATCAAGGTGCAACGCGAACACGCATCGTCTTCATGACGTGGTCGAACGAAATCTAAATTAGTACACCGCGAGCTTTCCTCAGCGTGTGTAGGTTCTACAAAACATCCGGTGCAGGAAATTTTTGTGTATCAAGACTGGGAACTTCACTATTTTCTCGCTGTCTCTGCCGCCCATTACATCGTCTCTGCGAGAATTTGCCTAGAGGGGTTTCAGCATCCGTCGGCTCTTACTGACTGACCCCGCTGCCGTCAATACTGCCCACCCTCTACTGTGTTCCACTCTTCCCACCCTCCTTTTTCCACTCCAGCTCCCCATACACCTTCAATTCATCACACCAATCTTGAAGTTTTCTATCCAGCGTCGCTCTATACATCCACTTCACCGCATGCGCCACCACCCCACCCATGCACTCCCACGTCCTAACCTCACACAACTCCTCTCCCAACACAATGACCTCGTTGAAACGTTCAGCAGTAGGCCCCACGTCGAGAATTCCACTTTTGTGGCTCGTCCATGCGACGCGGTACACACTCCCCAAGTCTTTCGTGTAGGTAGGCTCCGAGGTAAGCGTCGCGGCAGGAATGTAAGTTGATTGCTTGGCTGGGGTGGATATGTCCGTGACGATGAGGTTGGTGGGGTACAGTTTGGCTTTGGAGGGGGCATCCGTGGACATGTTGGCGTAGAAGGTAAATATTGAGCCAATTTTGAGGACAGGATCTGGTGATATGGTGCTGGCGTCGGAGGTTTGCTCGTTGGTGGATGCGGGGTGGGATTCGATGGTTACTTTGGGAATGAAAGTACTCCATTCGGGATACGTAGATGTTGTCAAGAGGATTTCAAGAATGAAAGATGCCGGGGCGTGAATTTTCGTTGATGCTGTCACCGAGAAGACGGCATTCTTGGAAGGCACCTTAGGCGTTGTGACGCCCTCTGGAGGCGGCCATATGATCAGGTCCGACATGCTGTCTGTTGTTGTTCCTCTGATATCCGGATTTGAACCAATGAATGCTGGCGTGCTTGCTTAGTGTGAATTGGGATGGGAGTCCATGTTGCGGCGAGAGCAATGTTATCAACATTGGGGGCTTAGCGGCGAGGTGAGACTTATGTAACCAGCGCTAACCCGAAGCGGTGCATCAATATCATATGCTAAGTTTTGGATAGGTCAAATAGCACTTGGGAATGAGTAACACGGTAAGGACACAGTGTCGGACGAAAGTGACTCCGGGATGAGCAAATTCGGTTACAAGATGACGCTCGACAGCCTTGAACGTATACTGAAGCTCCACGACCCGGACCACAAGATATTAACAAGTCGACCAATGAGAAATCATGCTTGCCGGTGAGGTGTGCTAGCAGGATATGTTGGTTTGACCGAGGCAAGCTTGTGAAAGGTTAGACGGCACGTAAGATCGAACGCCGGAGGAGGTTTGAACAAAGGAGACATACAAAACTATTATACATGTGCTCAGCTTGATTCTGGTGAGGATCTTGAGAGAAAACCGATTGTCAAGATTCTGAGCAGATACAACGCACGATGGCACGAACAGGTGTTATACATGGAATCCAATGAACCTACTGTACCATGCCCTCCACCGTGCCCACAGGTCGTTCCACGATCCCTATACATCCATCGACAATACTCTTCCTCGCGTCCTCCGAGCTCACATTCTGGCCGCCAAGATACAGCAGCCAAACTAGCCGGCTCACCCTCTCGTCCTTGACCTCGCCCAATTTCGAGAACGCACCCATCTGCTCACCCTTCTGCCCACCCTTCTTTGTTTCGACAACAGACTGGTACATTGCGCCCAACGAGCCGTCCTTGGTTCTCGTGAGGATGATGACGCTACCCTTTGGTGCCTTGCCTTTGCCTTGGAAAAGGCCCTTGAAGTCCTTCATTGCGAGGCCGAATGATTCGTCGGCGAACTCGCCCTCGTCAACAGGCTTCGGTAGAGAAATTTGCTTCTGCTCAGCGGCTTGTTGTCGGACTAGCTCAGCCTGTTTCCGCCTGACCTCATCAGTGCGCGAAGCGATGCCCCGCATCCACCCATCCTGCAGATGCTTGAAATCGGTGCCGCGGACTGGCACAACGCGGAAAGCCATGTCGACAGCATCGGTGCCTTTTCTGTTCAGAATGGACTCCCAAATTTGAGTGCTCCTCTCCGGGTCGGTCAGTGCTGTGCGGAGTTCATCCTTCTCGCCGGGGATAAGAGCGGATGCCGATGGGTTGACCGTGTTGATGAGCTGGTTCTGGAGGCTGTGCAGTGACGCAGTGCGCACGTAGAGACCCACAACGTAGACCTGTACGCGAAGGAAGGAGACTTTGCGGATGCCGAGGCCAAGCAATGTGTACTCGGCCTCGCTTTCCACAGCCTCGGGACCGGTCTTGGTGGGTAGTTTGATAGTCTTTGGGAAGTACGGAATATAGGAGGTTCCTGTTGGTACGAGCTCGATGGTGTCGACGTCGCTCGCTGTGGGGTTGTCCGCAGATGCAGGGGCCGCGATGATCTTGTCGCCGGCGGCTACCACCACCTTCTTGCCCTGGAACTCGTCGATGGCTGCGCGGGGAGAGTCGGTCTGGGTCGGCCTCGGCTTAATCATGTCCACCACGCTTCGGGGTTCAGTTTCCTTGATCTCTTCTTGTTCTTCCGTGTTCTCTACAGGCGGCATCGGCCAGAAGATTTTCACCAAAATCATGGGCGCGATCATGGACAGCGCAGCGCCGAGCGCCAGCCAATTGCGGCGGCGAACGAGCTTCGCTCGCCGCATGGTTTCGGCACGGTGGATAGAGACATTTTCGAGATTCGCAGCTACGGCTTGGTCTCGGGCGCGCCTGTATTGAAGAGCTTGTGCTTCGAGCCGTTGCTTGGAGGTGCCCTCTTGAGTGAGGCGGCGGAGCTGCGGTCGCGGGATAGGTGGTGCGTGGAGGCAGCGGAAGACGGGCCTGCGGGCGGCGAGGCGTGCTGGTGTCATGTTGTGGTCGGCGAGAGAGTGATGCCTCCGTTGATGGATGGCGATGTCTAAGGCGCTGTTCGCCTAGCCGATAGACAGATGATGCCATGCCAAGCACTTGAGCACTGAGTGTCAGTCGCGTCGTCGCGTCTACCTGTCGCAACCCCGCGACTCGACAACCCCACACCCTCACCCACACGAGACTTTCACGGTCCATTAAACATGCCGCCAACATCGCGAAAAAGACGCGCTGTCAGTATCTTCTTATCTCCTCAGACAGACGTCACTGACAATAGTAGCCTAGCGAGGATGAAGCCCCCACACCTACCCAGACGCAGTCCGGGAGGACAGGGCGACAAGAGGAGACTCCCGATGACGAGGTCGATGGGGCCGATGAAGAGGAACATCATGATAGCGGCAGCGGCAGCGTTGCACAATTGTCGAAAAATCTAGTCCGATATGCACTTGCCTGTGAATACTCACGGACACCCATCAAACGGCAGGACGTGAGCCAAAAAGGTGCGTGTCGTGCCTTGAACTACCTCTAGCTACGGCCTGACAACTGCAGTCCTCGGTACACATACGCGCATGTTCAAGCCCGTCTTCGAAGCCGCCAACTCGCAGCTCATGGATGTCTTCGGCATGCAAATGGTAGAGCTGCCCAATAGAGAGAAGGTCACGGTTCGCCAGAAGCGCGGTATGTCCTTCCACGCCTTTCGTCGCATGCTCTAATACGAGCCAGCCGCTGCCAGTTCGGATGCGCAGCCCAAGAGCAGCGGGATGTGGGTGTTGCAGAACATGCTGCCCGAACAATATCGCTTGACAGGCGGGTTAGGACCCGGACCCGACCCACCTGAGGATGTCCCCGACGTCGAGGCGGCCTATATCGGTCTATACACGACGATTATTGCCCTTGTAGTCCTATCTGGTGGCCAGCTGTCCGAGTCCAAACTCGACCGCTACTTGCGCCGCATGAACGCGGAACAGTCTACGCCGGTCGACACGAAAGAAAAGTTGTTTGCGCGCATGATCAAGGATGGCTATGTTGCAAGGGTAAAGGACAATTCCAGCGGCGAGGAGCTCGTAGAGTACGTGGTGGGACCGCGAGGGAGGGTTGAGGTGGACAAGCAGAGTCTTGCTGGCTTCGTGCGGACCGTCTACGGCGACGGCGTGGAGGACCTGGAGCAGAAGATCGCGCGGAGTTTCGGGCTCGGCGAAGAGGGCGAGCTGAGGACACCGAGTGATGAAGCTGCGGCGGTACCAGACGTGGGGCGGAGGCCGGGGCGACCGCGGCGGCATCGATCGGACGATGAGTGACCACAACGCCTACATGAGCAATGAGTGAATGCCTAACGACGGTACCTATATCAATGACGAATTATGCGTGTAACGGAATGCGCAGAGTGACGTTTGTCAGCCGGCCAGCAGCAGCACGCCCGATGGCTGGGTTGGTGGTGAGAGGTTGGAGGTTGCAGGAGGCGTCGGGGTGCTGTCCCGTGCGCCCCTCTTGCCTCTCGCCAAGCGGGCGCTCAGCTCGAGGTGACGGCGATTCTATTTTCCAACCCAAGAGCGCCGTCGACTTTTCCCTCTCCACCCATCATCCTTCCTTGCACCGCTAGCCCACACCATGATTATCGCTCACCCCCGACCTCTCGTGTAGACACCCACCGCGACCATGAGCAGCATCAACTCACTCCTCAACCACGATACCACCATGGGCCAGCAGCCTCGCGCCGCCCCGAATTACGTCGCGCCGACGACATACGAAGCTGCCGACGCCCTCACTACCCTCGCGACCCTGGGCAGCGGTCAGCAGTACGCCCCGACCCGCGAGCTACCCTCGCCAACGACCTTTGCGCATCCTCCCCGCCGCACCAGCAGCATTGGATCGCACGTCGCGCCCATCGAGCCCTCACCGCCCAGCGAGCCCCAGACACACTCGCCGACGCTCGAGCACTATCACCACGGCTCAAAGTCCCCCGAAGAGCAGCGGCGCCAGTCATTGCTGTCCCGATCATCGCCCGCTCCCATCTTAGCACCCATTCAGAATCTCTCAGATAGCCTCGAGAGCGAAATGCTCGACAATTCGACTACGCTCGGCACCGACGTGTCGCAGGTCGTGTCGCCGCCATCGCCATGTGTCGAGAACTCTGGTCGTGACGAGACGCAGGACCGGGAACCCGCGTTCGTACGCGACGACCCAACAACATCGCAGATCATTGCCCCCGAGCCCACCGAGTCCGCAAACAACACACCACGTCCGATCTCCACGCACCAGTCCTCTCCTCCGCCCACTTTTAAAAACGAATCTACAGAGACACCACGAGAGCCAACTCCATCGACTTCTACTGCGCAAGCTTCAGAACGTCATCGCTCCATCACGGCAGAAAGTGTGGACGCCGAAACACTCAAAGCAATTGAGATTGCAAAGCAGAGCGATCTGGGACTGCGGGCGAAGAGGACTGCCAGCATCGCCGACAGCGTCACCTCCCCGACAGAGCCGAAGCCGGCACCGTCGAAGAAACGCCCTGCGCCCCCGTCAGCGCCTGTGCTCAAGAAGAAAGGCACTGCGACGGCCAAGAAGCCCGCCTCCAAGAAGCGCAAGATTGACCCCGAAGGCGACGTGAGCACGCGCTCCATAACGCCCACGTCGCGCCCTCCGAAGACTACTGCAGGCAAAAGTGGAAAGAAGGGCTCGCAAGCTGGCACACCCGTGGCAGGATCCTCTCCGGCTCCGGACCACGCCTCGCAAGTACACCCGTCCGACGACGAAGCGGAGTCGTCAGAGGACGATGCACTGTACTGCATCTGCCGGAAACCAGACAACCACCGATGGATGATTGGGTGTGATGGCGGGTGCGAGGATTGGTTCCACGGGAGCTGTGTCGATATGAACCAAGCCGACGAGGACCTAGTAGACAAATTCATCTGTCCGAACTGTGAGGAGCAGGGCCGAGGACAGACAACGTGGAAACCGATGTGCAGGCGAGTCGACTGTCGGAAGCCTGCTCGGCTAGCAAAGGGCGACCAGAGCAAGTATTGCTCCGACGAGTGCGGCGTCTTGTTCATGCAAGAACAGCTGCAGCGGACTGCGGGTGCACAAGTTGCAAACGCAAGTAAGAGGAGAGCCAAGAAAAAGGGCAAGAATGGCGAGGAAGCCGCGTCGGAAGACGAGGAGCCGACGCCGCTTGGAGGTGTGCTGCGCGCCAAGGATCTCAAGGCACTCGTCGATCAGTCCAAGGACATAGGTGCATTCAAGACGCTCGGCTCCGGCGTCCTCTCACCACCACAGACGGCCTCACCCACCAAGGCCAGCTTCGACGGAACACTGTCCAACGGGACCCGTCGCCCTTCCGATGACCTCGCACTCACTCCCGGCGAGACAGAACGTCTCAACGCGCTCCACAAGGAGAAGTCGCAACTGAATGACCGACTCGAAGTGCTCAAGGACCGCGAGAAGTTCGTCAGCATGGTCAAGGAACAGGCGACACGAGTAGCCGACCGCGAGAAGATCAAAGCAAAGGAGTTCTGCGGTTACGACTCACGTCTATCGTGGTCAGACGCCGAGTTCTTACGCTGGCGTGGCAGTAAGCAAGGACGCACTGCCTTCCAGTTTTCCACCCTTTCGCCGACCGCCGAGCAGCTTTCTTCAGCGCCAGCCAATGGCGAGGATACCACCATGGCCAACGGCGAAGAGGAGAGGGAGACCATTTGCCTAAAGAAGCGATGCCAGAAGCATCCGCAATGGCAGAAGCTCAATCTGCAAGATGCTCGCTTTGAGGAGCTTGAGATTGTCGAATCAATCAAGGAGTGCGAGAAAGACGAGCGAAGTGTACGAGAGCGCGCACGTCGGCGTGGTGCCAAAGACGCCATGGCGAAGGAGTTGACGGGGGGTGAGTCGGGGAATGAGAGGAACAGAGAGGGATGGGTCGAGGCGGTTGACTCATAATGCGTGGCAATCTTGGCCGGCGATGGTTGGAGAGCATATACCCCACCCTTGATTTACTTTTCGGCTTTCCAAGGCGTTGCTGATGGCGAATGGGCTTCTACACTATGGCACAAAAGCATGGGTTGGAGATCGAGCTCAGTATAGCGAGAGTTTTGGCATGATTTCGGCATCGCGTAGGAAGTCTTCCGAGGTTTGGAACGACGTCATATTACGATTTAATACATTTCGAGATTCCTTGACCGAGCAAGTTCCGCTAGTCGTCTCAATTGCTATCAATGATGGCACTGGTGCATCAGCATCGTCAGCGCCGTACCATGTATAAAGGTTCAGCTATTGACTGACACTTGGAGCAAGTAGTGCAAGTCGACCTGCAAGAGGAGGGCCCGCGTGTATATATGATCCCTACGACACGTGACCAACTAAAGAGCTAGCGTATCTGCTAGTGAATTCAGGTGGGTCATCGGGTAGTTGGGCTCAGATAAGCGTCACAGCAGCAACCAACCTTGTCGCTCGTCTTTGAAGGCTCACCGAATGGCATCGCAATCGATGCTGGCTCCTTGATGCACCATGAGCTCCGAAAGAATCAGCGGCTCGAACGCGAAACGGCAGCGCCTCGGGGAGCGTACCATGCTGGCTTGTACCGGTTGCAAGCAAAAGAAACTAAAAGTAAGTACCATTGCCACAGGAAGATGAACCGCTGTATTTACTGAAGGTTTTCAGTGCGACGGTCAGACACCAAAATGCCAAAATTGCGTGCGCAGCAATCGCGACTGCTTGGTGGAAGACCCGGCGACTGGACTGCATCGCCCTCGCGACTACCTGCGGTCTCTCGAGGCTCGGGTAGCGTATCTTGAATCTCTATTGCAGCAGAGTAGACCGGAGGTAGCTTTGGACCATCTCGGTGCTGCGGGCGTGCCTCAATCCGCGCTCGAGCAAGTCTCACCCAGTCGGGAAGCAGATGATGAGAATATCGATGATCTCTCCAGCGACGTTGCGTTGCTTTGTCTCAGCGCCGCCGGACGAGAGCCGCATTACTTTGGCCCATCGTGAGTAAACAAGGCCCTCAATGTTGAACGAGTCTTAACAGGCATAGATGCGCCGTCTCCTTCTCCCGTATTGTGAGTGCAACTATGGGTTTACCCAAACGAGAAGGCTCCTCCCAACATGGTGCAAATGCTTCAACTCCTGATGTACAGGGTCCTGAAGTTCAGCGCACTGTGTCGGCGTCATTTCCCTCTCGGACTCTAGCGGCTACGCTCTCACAGGCGTATTTCAAGAACATCCATCCTCAGTACCCTTTCCTGCACAAGCCGACCTTCCTGGTCTGGGAAGAAGCATGCACACGCGCGAATCAGGCTGGTCATATCACCGCTGCCGGTGACCTGCCGCTTTTCTTTGTGCTCATGGTATACGCAATAGGTTCACTCGCGTTAGGTGTCGCCCACCGCGACTCTGCTGAAGCTTATTACGCCATGGCATTGGACCATCAGGCACAGGTCCTCGAGCTTGATAGTCTTGAGTCGATTCAAAGCATACTGTGCTGTGCTGTTTACTCTATTCGGTCCCCAGTTGGTGTGAGCCTATGGTAAGTCGTTTGAAACTACGTCGAGCAGACTCTAAACGATAGCAGGAAAATATCCGGCATGGCAATCAGGCATTGCATTGAATTGGGCTACCATCGGAACGTTGCCCGATACCGAAAACTAAGCACTCCTTTAGTTGCCGAAATGTCCACTCGATGCTTCTGGGTAGCTTACGACATCGATCGCGTCGCCGCCTTTATCCTTGGCCGACCTGTGGGTATACCTGATGAGGCAATCGACGTTGAATTACCTCTGGATCTGGAGGACGACTTCATTACCAAGGACGGATTGACCAAGTCCGCTCGCACATCTCCGGATGAGCCGCCGACGTACATGACTGGCGCTATCCACGTCATCAAGCTGCGCCGGTTGTGGTCCAAATTTGCCGACTATTTGTATCCCACTTCAACTAAGCCTGCCGCTCCTCATGACACTACGAGAAAGTTGATTGCGGGCGACCTGCGCAAAGAACTTGAGGACTGGTATTCCACGCTACCAGACTTTGTTGATTACTCTGGTCCTAACCCCCTCTCTGTCTTTGCCTCCAGGGTGTGGTTTCAGCTCGCATACGACCACTCAATCCTACTTCTGTACCGTCACTACATCACTTGCGCCATTCCACCAGGCTCCGGCGAAGAAGAAACGGTCGAAAAAGCTTTCGAAGAATGCGCCCAACGAGCTCGGGAGATGTGTTTGTTGTATCGGAAGCTGTATCAGAACTCGACGATCCAGTTCACATGGGGGTCTCTCCATATTCTCTTCGTCGGCGGGCTCACCTATCTTTACTGTCTGTGGAAGTCCAAGCGCGTCAGGCAGGCTGCGCGGCAGTCTGATGTTATCAATACCTGTTTCTCCTGTAACACGGTGCTTGTCATCATCGCCGAGCGGTGGAGTCAGGCCACCACATATCGCGACACGTTCGAGGCGCTGTCCGAGAAAACGATCAACATGATTTGTAGCGAGGGAGGTATGTCACCCAACTCCGCTCTCGCCGCCGCCTCTTTCGAGCCGACCTTCGCCGCACCCCAGGAGCTCATGCCGCAAGACTGGTTCATGAACATGGAGAGTATGTCTGTGCCGGGTGAGTCAGAATGGTTTGTTCACGAGCTTCTGGATGGCATACGGGACTTTCAGCAGCCGGAGCTTGCGTTTGATGATTTGGCCGACTTTACCGGCTAGTGCGGCTTGATTGCATGGAGGTCTACGAAAACGCCCACTCTAAGAGTCGATCGCTACTGGAGGAGAATACCCGCCGCTATGTTCAGCTTTGTCGCGCATCGTCGAAGGCTCTCACTCTGAGCCTCCGCATACCACTTATCCATATCGGTCACCGCTACCCCAAGAGATCGTTCATAACCTGCTTTATCCGCATAGCCCTTGCTCACCGTTAGGCTTGCCGTCTTCTTCGACCCTGACTCCAAGTTGCTTTGAAAAATACCCGCAGCTGAAAGAGGGAGGAAGTCTTCGTATGTAACTGGTACGGCTTCGAGAACACCTTGAGCAAGCAAGCTATTGAGAGAAGCATTTGGGGATATCTTCTGTCCATGAGCGCTAGGTTCGCATCGGAATTCAAAGTACACCAACCCTCTTTTGCGAAGCTCTTCCCAGGTATCTGGATATTGTTTGAAGACTTGTGCGAGAACGGCATCTTCGTCCGCTGAAGTATGGCCCTCCGTAAGCTGAGCGATCTCGTCCATCGAGTTGTCCATTAGCTTTTCATACAGCTTCCGACCTTTTGGAGTTACGGCCGCGCCTCGTTCTTCAATCTCGCCAAACCGAGCTTTATGCGACCCATTCGTCATTGTCTCGCCCGTTTCCGTAGGAAATCGTATAGGTTCCTCGAGTGCGAGAAAGCTGGTTTGGCGCAGCAGTATTGGGCAGCGCCGTGCGGGTGGACCTTCGATTCTGTCCTTCACCGCCATGCCCTCGGTCTTCATGCGCTCTTGGGCGGCCGAGATGCTTAACGTTCTCGGCGTGAGGTGGTTGATGTGAGAACTCTGGAAGCATGCGACGTCGGCGAGAATGGGATGCTCCACTTTCAGCTTGAGGTAGTCATCTTTTGATGCTGCCGCAACTGGTCTCCATCCGAACGTCTTCATGGCCTCTCGAACAAACGCGTCTGATTGTGCCTTCCGGAGTCGACCTCCCTGCTTGTCTGCGGCATCCAACAGGCTCAAAAGCTCTGCACTGAAGATGTCACGGCGGGCAAGCAAATCCAGCGCAAGCCTTCGAGACTCGGCATCTTTGAGCAGATCTGGTCGCAGCAGTGTGGTAAACACCCGGAAAGGGTTCTTCTTCAGCGACGCCACACTCGTCGGTCGGAAGCTTGTTGCATGCATCGGCAGCCCAGAAGGAGAAAGGTCGTAATACCCGACTGGATGCAGTCCGATCAATGCAAACAGTCGGCGAATAGTCTTCAGCTCATATGGTGTTCCAAGGCGAATTGCTCCATGTCGTTCAAGATCGAGGCGCTCGGATGCAACACCGCCGTGATGCATTCGTACCATGCGGGGATCGGAGAGGTTTGCGAGTGTTTCTTCGTTGACAGTGCGGACGATGCGGATCAGGTCCCCATAGAGTGGCACTTCTTTCTTGTACATGGCGGACAAAGACATTGCGAATGAGGTGCGGAGCTCATCGACGTCGATGTAGCCCTCGGTGGACGGTTCAACGCCTTTGGTAGCTGAGGGTGCCATGATGGAGTATTGATGAGGTGGTAAGGTGTGTTCACTCGGGATCAGACTTTCACGATTGAACATGCTTTGGTTCTTCCTACTACTCTCTACTTCAGAATTGTACCACACCGATTCCTCGCCGGCTCATACCGAATCAGTGACGACGGGCGAAGCCGGCCACGGTGTATAGTAGCTCGGCGTATGCATCAATACGTGGGAGATCGAAATGCTGAATTCGGAACGATATCCGAAACGTAAGCTTAGGGTTAGCGCCGGAAAAGTGAGCTACAGACTCAACATCGGGAGAAACCGAGCATCGCCACCAACCTAGTTCTGAACGCGTGCCGAGCGATCCTAATACTAACAGCGTACCTGTTGCTTTATCGTGCAGTCCTAATCAAGATAAAAATCAATTGCACTACTCAGAGGCACTTTTTCGAAATGTTTTCTACATCGACAGTGACCACGACACCACAGCAGTCGATCTCCGCCACGGGAACGGCAACTGCGGCTACGGGCTTTAACAGAAGTCGATTTCACATCGAATGGCCCGAAACAAAAGAAGCAGAGCGTAAATGGCAGTTGGAGCAAATGGCGGGCGCTTTCCGCGTGTTCGCGCGCTTGGGCTTTGCTGATGGTGGGAGCGGGCACATCAGTCTTCGAGGTGTGCATATTACCTGCCTTGCAACTAATGTACAGTATAATCTTACTTACCCTGTTAGATCCCATACAGCCTGACACATTCTGGATCAATCCTTACGGCGTACACTTCGCCCTCCTCACCGTAAGCGACATGGTCCACGTCGACAAAGACGGCAACCGCCTCGGCGGTGCCAACAAGCCCATAAACACCGCCGGCTTCATCATCCACTCCGCCCTGCATCAACGGCGCCCAGACATCCACGCCGCATGCCATGTGCACTCTCCGCATGGGCGCGCTTGGTCCAACTTCGGCCTCTCCATCGACATGCTCAATCAAGACTCCTGCATGTTCTACAACGATCTCGCCGTGTACACTAACTTCGGCGGCGTTGTATTTGCGGCGGAAGAAGGTGGAAAGCTTGCCGATGCGTTGGGTCCGACGAAGAAGAATATGATTATGCAGAATCATGGGTTGTTGACTGCGGGGGCGACGGTGGGCGAGGCGGCGGGGTTCTTCATTGCGCTTGAAAGGGCGTGCCAGACGCAGCTACTTACTGAGGCTGCGGTTGCTGGGGGAAGAGTACAAAAAACGTTCGTGGGGGAGGAAGAGGCAGCATATACGAAGGAGGGGACGGGAAGGCCAGAGGTTATGTATTGGCAGTTTGAGCCGGAGTATCAGCTTGTTTTGAAGGAGAGTAACGGGGATTTCTTGGTATAGTGTAGGGGTGAAACGAACCCTCAATCAATGATCATGCACCCTTGATGAGTTTCGCAAGTTCTTGTGAGTATTGTATTAGATGATGGGTGCTGTCGAGAGATTTGTTCCTTTTTTTGTTCCTTTTTTGGGTGTTGTTGTTGTTGTTGTTGTTGTTGTTGGGGTGGGGGGTTCGGTCTGTAAAGTCAACATGCAGTATGATACAATGATAAATTTCAGTGAGTTTAGGAGCAGGTGTTAAGGAGCGCAAATTATCTCAGTCTCAACGTTGTATGTTACATTCGAGCCTGTTCCTCTCGAAAGATGCCGAACAATATATAGCTAATAATGCCACCAATGCATGAGCGCACCTTTATATCCGCACATGTTTCTTCAGCGAGTCCGTGTTCACCGGCGAATTTGCCTTCCCCGTCTCGAAAAACGCTCTGATGTTCTCGAAGCACTCCCGTTCCGCCTTCATGAACGCTACATCCGTCAGTCCGCCCAAATGCGGCTGCAGGACCACATTGTCCTGTTCGAAGAACCACGGGTCGACGTTCGGCTCATTGCGCAGCACATCAAGACCAGCGCGCGCAACCTTGCCCGAATCAAGTGCCTGCTTGAAAGCGGCCTCGTCAATGACGGCGCCGCGGGCTGTGTTGATTAGGAAGGCACCGTCTTTCATTGCGGCGAACTCGGCAGTGGAGATGAGGTTTGTGGTCTTATCGTTCAAAGGGCAGTTGATGGAGATTATGTCTGAGCTGGAGAGAAGCTCATGCAGGGAGGAGCAGTATGTTGCACTGTATTTTGCTTCTTCGGCGGCGGAGAGACGGTTGCGATTGTAGTAGCGTATCTTTAGGTTGAAGACGGCGGCTTTCTTTGCAAGATACTGTTCACTGCGTCAGTATCCATACTTCTGAGCATGAGTAGAGTAGATAAAGGCTTACCTTCCCAATAGCCCCCATACCCACAATCCCCAACGTCAACCCCGTCGGGTCCCGAGCCGGGCTCAAGGCCGTGTTCCCGCCAGCCCTCCACTTCCCACCCCGAACACTCTTCTCCGCCTGGCTTGTGTTCCTCAGCGTAGCTAGCAACAAAAACATCGCCATATCTGCCGTCGCCTCCCCCACCGCATCAACACTGTTACAAAACGTAATCCCCTGCTCACTCATCCAATCAACGTCGAACTCGTTGAAGCCTGCGCTCGCGCTGGTGATGATTTTGCAGTGGGTTGTGAGTGCCGAAAGCAGCTCGGCATCGAAGGGCTCGTAAGGCGGGGTGCCCATGCGGATGATGAAGGCATCGATGGGGCCTTTTGATGCGATGAGTGGTGGGAGGAGGGCAATCGTGGAGGCGCGGTCAACGGCGGAGAGGATGGAGAAAGTGTGCGTTTTACTGAAGGAGGTGATGTAACCTGCTCCGGCGTATTTGGGGTCGCCTAGGCAGACGACGTGGGGTTTGGTTTGTGACATTGAGCCCATCGTGTTGGTTTGTGCAAGCTTCGAAATGTGTATGTACGTGGGAACAGTGGACACACGTGATGTAAACGCGAAAGGACCAACCGACGGAAAAAAGAGGTTCTGCGTACTTGAGTTTCGCGACTCTAGGAATCGTTCCGAGGTCATTCAAAAGAATTCCGTACTCGGAACGGAACCTGGCACTTGGTGATGGAGCCATCTGGAAGCTACCGACGCTACTATGTGGGGTAGACCCTGCAACGTCCGAACTAGCTCGTTCGGGCCATTGAGCAGCCGCCTGCTCGGATTCCTCCGACGGCTTAACGATTGTGCTCGGACGGCACTCTCTCCCGGAACTTGGACGCTTTGGGTTTCCTGGGAATTTGGAGTTGGCACTTCCTGGCCGTGGCGCAAGACTCCTGTTGAACGAAGATACCACACGGAAGGCCGGTATCGGATCAACAGAGACTCTCGTTGAATGGAGGGTTCTGCCAGCGCTTCAATATCATTGGGTCGCAGTCCAGATCGGAGCTTTATGGCATCGATTCACGGTCTTGCCCGAAGCTAACTGGTTTAGGCAGTGCGCTTCCCGCTTCTACCACCAGCTTTCCATAGCCGGAGACTTGACGAAAATCACCGCCAGAAAGACATCTATCGACACTGGTCTTCCTGATCATACGAAACTGGTCCTATATACCCATCAAAATGCCTCCAACGACCAACCTCCCACCTCTAGGCTTTCTTGCCGTCGAAGTGAACATCCACCGACCACCCGGCGACCCATGGAATCCTAAAACATGGCCTTTCCCTTTAATTCACGAGACTGTTCCTGGATCTACAGAATCGCAAATCGTTACCAAAGATGCATACGACGATGCCTTCGTTGAGCGGTTTGTTGAAGCGGGGAAGAAGTTGGCTGAACGAGGGGCGGTGGGTATTATCACAAGCTGCGGATTCTTGGCTTTGGCTCAGAGACAGTGAGTGCTTCTGAAATGTTTCTAACGTGATTGGAATAAGAGGGCTGATGAACGCGAAGGCTGGCGGCTCGACTACCGATTCCAATCGCGACGTCGGCGCTGGTGCAAATTCCTAGTATTCTTGCGCTGCTCTCGGCGGACAAGAAGGTAGGCGTTTTGACGTATGATGGTGCTAGACTTGGGGTGCTACATTTGGAAGCGTTGGGAATTGACCCTCGACGAGTGTGTATTCGCGGGATGCCCGATCAAGGTCACTTGAGACAAGTCATCCAGGAGGGTGCTCGGTATGATGAGCTCGCCATGGAGCAAGAAATGACCGACCAGGCGGAAGACATGGTGAAGAGCGAAAAGGGGGCTATAGGTGCTATTGTGCTGGAGTGTACGCAGATGCCACCATATGCTGAACACATCCAGGAGAGGCTCGGTCTGCCAGTGTACGATGTGTATACCATGGGGCTGTGGTTGTACTCAGGTCTTGTTAGACAACGGCCCGCACTTTGGGAGAAATGAAACATGATCAAGTACTACGCACAAACCGTACTTATAGTCTTGCCCTCTCCTCTTGTTCCTCGCCCACTAGTTGGACATTACTTAATGCCCTGCTTCCCTTGCTTCCTTCCATGAGCACATTGATGGGCTTCTCGGTCTGGATGCTCCGCCACTTCCACGCCTTGATCGCCGGCCTCTCTGTGTCCACGCCCTCAAGCACATCGACGACCCAGTTGCCAATGTTCGGCAAATACTTGAACGCATGACCACTTCCTCCTGTGGCAACGAATAAGCCTTCTTTACCAGGGACGTGGTCAATGACGAAGTGGTTGTCGAAGGTATCCGTGTACCAGCATACGCGTGTCAATGCGACGTCAATACCTTCTTCCCTCAACTCTGGCAGGTATTCGTCCACGAAACCATCTATGATACGCATCGCCTGCGCTGGTATCCCTTTGAGCTGTTCCCCTGTCTCCTTCCGGCTCCACCGTGTAACTGGCACGCTTCGTTGTTTGCCATCACCCTGTGTCTTTGGGTTTGTGTATTTGGTTCCACGATATCCTATCTTTATGTAGCCTTCATCGGTCCGGGGAAAGCCATAGAGACCACCCTCAGCGCCATTGCGCATGCACCACAGCCAGGTGGGAAAGTTTTCGGGACTTGTTCGATCCCAAAGAGCCGACGATCGAGGTATTTTGTACATGACGACCGATCCACCAGTTGCTTCACAAAGGCCGTCAAGCTCGGGGAGAAGCGTTGGGGTCCAGCCGCCACAAGCCATGATTGTGAGCTCTGCTAGGTGCGACTTCCCATCTTTAGTCTTGATACCTTGCACTTTGCCAGACGAAGAGATGATGAGGCTTTCAAATGCGCCCGCCACTGGGTCTAGCACGAATCTCGCGCCGAATTGCCGCGCTTTGTGGAGGGCAAAGCGACAAGCCTTATCCGCGATCGTGACGCCGCCCGGCGAGTCGAGCACTCCAAGAACACTCTTCCCCCTTCTGTTCCGGTGAAAGGGATCACATGTGCCCTTTTGGCCTCTCGAATCAGCAATGGCGACATGCCGAGGATCGTTTGTAATGAGCTGCGTGTCCTTGTGTCCTTGACTCTCCATGGTTTCAATCGTCGCAAGATCAAAAGGGTGAAGCTCTTCGCTATCGGTAATGGAAAGGCTCCCACAATTGATGAACACGCGATCAGAGCTGTTCATTGCTGGCGGGAGGTTCTTCCCAGAAGCGAGTTCCGCGTTCCATTCCTTCCACGCTTCGATGGCTTCGAAGCCCATTTCCTGATATTCGACTTGGCTTCCGTAAGCAGTACGAATGATCTTGTTCATATCTAAGGTACTGAATAAGCTGCGCTCGCGACGACGAGAAGAGTGCACTTACCCGCTGATGCGGCATCGCAGCCGTTGAAGTAGGAGTATTTGGTCGCATCGTATGGCTGCTTGTCAAACACGGTCACATTTTTGTAACCGCGTCGCGCCAAGTGCAATGCGGTACTCAGGCCGAAGATACCAGCGCCGATGATGTTGATTTGCGCGTCCTTTGATGAGGGAGCCATGTCGTCTGATGGTGAGGCGTTCACGATTGCATACAGGTGTTTGCTGACAACGCCACGAGATCCAGGTTGAAGAAGACAACTGTTGAACTATAGTTAGGAATACACTGGTCGGCTCAAATCATCTTAGTCGATAACGCGGGACCACATGATCGAGCGTTCCGTTGCGCACTGAGTGGGGAGCTACCGAGGCCTCGGAATGTCGCGTGCGCACGTCGCAAACGTTATCAAATGCGGGGACGAAACGATGGAGACACCCGTGGGGGAGATTCCGAGCCCAGCACAATTGCTTGAAATTGGTGTCCGTTGTTGGCAAATTACGACGTTGCGAAGTCGGGATATCGTGGTAGTGCGGGGCCCGGGGGAATCCGAATCGGCCCTTCCCTTCCGTCGACTTGTTGCGCCGGGAGTTATTGCCATGCACCCGCGCTCCAAATCGGTGGCGACCACCTATGATAACGACTCCAATCTCATGGCTCAAGATAGCCGACGACATGAGCTGTCGTGCATATATGCCCGGCTCCCAAAAGACGAATTGGAGTTGTGCTTTTGATCAACTCCACCGACTCCGACGCCAGCCCTAGCATCACACCGCCAACATGGGCATCTTTGCCAACTCCACTCTCGCCAAATATGTGCGCACCATCAAGAGCTCACCCAAAGAGCTCATTTGGAATCGGAAACTGTTGGTCACGGCGGCGTTGTTTGCCATGTCAGGTATCCCTATAAGTGAGCCTACCGCCTCCTCAATTTATTTTTGCCGTCACTAACGACCTCCTCAGCATGGGACCAAGGCTCCTCTTCCATCGTGCCATCGCTCCCGGGATTCCAGCAAGCATACGGCCTGAGTTCAGGCGCCTCACCCAAGGAAATTGCCAACTTCATCTCCTTCGTCTATGTGACGGCAGGCATAGGTTCAGGCCTGTCCTTCTTCATCAACGATCGGATCGGAAGACTATGGTCGCTTCGCCTTTACATGGCGATATGGATCGTCGGGCAGTTGATCGCAACGTTCTCTAGCGGCAACGTCAGCGTTCTCTACACCGCACGTTTCGTGTCCGGCCTAGGGATTGGTCCCTTGACCGTAATAGGGCCCATGGCCCTCGTCGAGATTGCACCATACGAGTTCCGCGGCTTACTCGGTACCTGGTTCTCCGTCATCATGCTGCTGTCCCTCACGGTCAGCTGTCTCATCGTATACGCTTCGTTCCTCCATATCGCAGTCGGCGCCTTGCAGTATCAGGTGGTGTGGTTCTTGCCCACCATCATCATAGCCCTCATTATCGTCTTGAGCTTCTTCTGCATGAACGAGAGCCCACGCTGGCTGTTCTTGGTCGGCCGCGATGAAGAAGCCATCAAGAGTCTCGTGGAGTTGCGGGGGCTTCCCATCGACCACCCTCGCGTTGCGAGCGAGATTGCCGAGATTCAGGCTCAGATCCGGATCGAACATGCGAAATACGGCGCTGCTGCAAGCGGGGGCTTGAAGGCGGTGGCAAGAGAAGCATTTCTGGTTCCGGCCAACCTACGCAGAGTGCAACAGGCGTGTCTATCTTATGTTCTAGCTCAGCTTTCGGGAGCAAATTCGGTCACGAGCTACCTGATTCCTATCTTATCCATGATTGGGACTGGTGGAGGAACAGCTCACAACATGTTTCTCACATCCATGTACTCGATGGCCAAGTTCTTCTACACGCTCATGGCGTCATTCTTCTTCATCGACGCATTCGGACGACGCACCTCTCTCTTCACGGGCATCATCATCCAGATGATCTCCGACATCTACATAGGTGTCTTCATCAAGTTCAAGCAGGAAGGAGATGTGAGTGGCGGGGCTGCGCAGGGAGCAATTGGCGCGATCTATATCCATGGATTTGGTTATGCCATCGGTGAGTCTCACAGTCTACGATGGTCGGGCTATAGTCACTAACCAATATGAAGGTCTCTTGGTATTGCCATACCTCTTCGGCGCCGAGCTTTGGCCCAACAACATCCGCTCCTTCGGTGCCGCACTCTCGCAAATGTTCCACTGGCTCTTCTACTTTGCCGTCAACAAAGGCGTGCCCTCTATGTTGAGCAGCATGGACAATTGGGGCACGTTCCTCTTCTTCGCAGGCTGGTGTTTCATAGCACTCGTTTACGTCTTCGTATGTGTTCCTGAGACCTCGGGCTTGAGTCTAGAGGCCATCGATCACCTGTTTGAAGGACCATTCTGGCAGATGACGAGAAGGGCGAAGACTGTGAGACACGAAGCGGTCATTGGCATCGATACTGGAGATGTGGAAAGTGCGGAGCATATTGATGAGGAGTTTGGGAAGCCAAATAAGATTTAGTACGGGAGGGTCATTAGAGTATGGCAGGCTTGGGAAAGATCAAGAGCCACTTGATTTCAGAGATAGGATTCATAGTAATTTAGTGCATTGAGAAGCATTCTTCAAACCATTCTTCCAAGACTGTTTAAAGCGTGCGCAAATCTGGACTTAACACGATGTGTTAGTGACATGCGTTGCGGGCAGTCAAGGGTCTCGCTGAAACTGTCCACCTTGTTGCTATGGCATCTAGTTTGCTCTGATCCATAGGACTGTATTTGAAATTGAGCATTCTTCTTTGCTGGAAGCACAAAACCCCTGGATGTTGTCCCATGGGGGTAGTGAGTGGCGTTCTGTGGTATCGAATTCGGCGTGGGTACCGAAGAGGCGGTTGTATATCTAGCTATTGAGATCTGATGGAAGGGTGTCGAGATTGAGCGATGTGTTGCTACTACAGCTGATGCCGATGCTAGTACATTGGTTATTCCTGTGTCGAGTAAAAGCACGGTGACATGTCTCTATTTCAATTGTAGCTTTGTTCATTGTTTTTTAAATTTAGGAGCTCAAAGTTGCGTCACGATCATAGCCACCTTCTGACACAAACTCGCTCTTGTCGTGACACTCTGTAGACTCCACCAAGAGCACTACTTCTTCGTCGCCCTGAAACCAACATCAGTACAAGCAAGCCAGACTCCACAGCAAGTACTCACGATTTCGCAGCATCAGCAGCCTTGCCCGCAGCGCCCTGTCCCTTGCTCGGATCTAAACACAAGGTCAGCACGCTCTACCTCCAACCACTACCCCTGAAAGACAAAACCATACCAGGATCAGTCGTGCCACCACCTGTACTCGGACCATCATCGCCCTTGACATCCTGCGACATGCTGCTCACGTCGTTTCCGAGATCCTTGACCTTATCTTGGGCGTCGCCTAGGGGGCCTGACATGATGGTGGAATGGATGTTGTGATTGCTGGTAACGCTTGAAAAGACGTGCGATGATGTGATTTCGCGAGGACTGATGGTAACTGTGTAGAGACGATGAGGCTACTTATATATGTTGGAATGTGGCCGGGTACCTGCAGCTGCATGACGTGCAAGAGCGCGGGGTAGTCGCTAGTACAGGACCGGCGGAGGTAGTAACGGTGACGCCATCAAGCAACACCTTGAGCTTGGTGGTACAAGATACGTCGCTTTTTCAGATTGCACGGCGCCTTGGGGAAGGCATCGGGTGCTGACCTCCTGGGTTAGCTTCGCGCTCATCCAGTTGCGGTCCGAAATCGTCGGCCCCAACACTGTCCCATGGAATCGAGCAGAGACTGGCTTTGACGAATGGCGACGTGCTGTACTTAATGTTACATCAAATTTTGTAAATGCAAGAGATAGGTGCATCGTGAAGGAGTAATATAATCTCCCAGCCGAAAGAAATTCAGAAGTCCCATACAGCACCTGCCTACCACGCGAATTCACTAGAAAGAGAACAACTCAGAACAAGTCAGCTTTCACGCGGGACTCGATAGTGACAAACAGAAACTCCAGAGTTGTGTAGACTACAACAAATAAAATCATGACTTCGTGAAGATGATATACAACACTTTTGCAGGCTCAGCCTCGGATCTCCTCCAGAATATACATTTGCCATTAGACAGCGTGCCAGCTGTGGACCATGCTAAATGCCCGAACCAACACCCCAGATAATACACCCATACAAGAATCCCATATACTATCGTTGCCTCCCTCCATTCATCGCATTCGCGTTAAAGTCACTCGTTCCGTGCCCGTTCTGCGTAAAGTCGGGCATGACACCGTTCATGGAGATGCCGTCCTCGTATCCGGAGTAGCCCGTCATGTCTGCCCAATCCCACTCAAGCGTCATGGGCATCTTCCACAAGTCTTGCGGCACGTTGTTGAAAGTCTGGTCGAAAGTGCCCATGGCCATGGCGTTCATATTCATGCCATTAATCTCGCCGCCTGTACTCATGGGAGCACCATTTTGCAATATTTGCGACGCTATGGCGGGCGAACCGCCGAATTGGGACACATTGTTTGTTTGGAGCGAGGCATGTGTAAAGTTGGGTGAGAAGGGGAAGGGCTAGGCACGTTAGCGAGAATTCAGGCTGCTTGTCACAGAACTTACTTCGTTGAAGCCGTGGAAATCGGGGTTGAAGATCATTTCTTGCGGCTGATTCTGTGGTGTTGATGCCTGGTTCGCAGGTGGCGACGTCGGGTTCCGCCCTGTCGATAGAATCTCGTTCGCGGTCGCCTCAATCTCAGCATCCTGCTCGCTGTCGCCTTGCTTCCGCTTTCTCCTCGAGGCATGTTCGCGGTCCGTTTTGTCCAACACAATCGTTGCAATACGCTCAAACTCAGCGCAGACGCTCAGCATGCGCTTGACGCTACCGTTGCCCGCGTCGTTTGACAACATGCTCAGAAAGCTCACGACCAGCCTCATTAGCTTTAGATCGGACCTAGACCGCGTGTCTTGGTGATTTTGTAAAATGTTTGCGAAGAGGGTGACGAGAGCGGTGACGGGGAAGTATATGATGAGCCACACACACGACGGGTCGCCCTTGGGTATGTACTTGAGGAGATGTATTGACGCTCGAGCTGCTTGCACGCACAGCTGGGCGGACATGAACACGCGTGGATTCAACGGTCGGGCATTCAGGCCTTGAATGGCAAAGTTGGAGAGTCTGCTCGTCCAGTATCCATGGTGGACACTCATACGGTGTATCGTCGTCAAGCAGTTGTAGTATCCAAGATGCAGCACGGCAACCTGGAGAATGAGCGGGGTATGCGACGCTTTGATGTCGTGCTCTGGGCGGAATTCGAGCGCTATGCCATCCTTCCACGCCTCGAGCTCCTTGTCTAGTTCTCCAATGGTGTTGAGCAGTTCGCCGTCCGTCTGTTTGGACGCTTTCACAGAGTAAAGTCGCCTGTAAACATGACTTTGAATGACGGAGAATGTGCACATCAGTCGGAACAGGTTCATCTTGCCTTTGCCGTCCGCGAGTGGGATGTTGCCAATGTTGTCGGGAGGATCCTCGCTTGGGAGCTCCACGTTCATGTCATCGTCATCCTGAATGGGCGGTCGACCGGAACGCAAGCATATGCTGAGGTGACATGTCAGTAAAGTTGATGCCTTGATTCGATCATACTTACTCCCTATCGAGCATGTACGCGATCCAGAACACGCGCTTCCGTTGTTCGACTTCGGACGCATTCAGGTTGAATCCAGCGCCCTTTTTATGCAGACCGATACTGTGCGACAGTCGAATAGCGGCTGCCACGAAAAAGTAGGTAGGTTGAGGGTTTGGTGTGCCGAGAAGGAAAAGCCCCTGATGCCGTTAGTCACGTGACGACGCGAGGATGCACTGCGCTTACAATTCCTAGGAGAGCCTGCACACTGAGTAGGTCCGTGTTGCGCATGGTGAGTTCGACCTGGATGCTCATGGCGTTCTTGAGATACTGCCATGCCTTCTCGTCCTCGTCCGCCGGCACCAAATTACTCATGACACGTAGACGGTGGGCAAAGGCAAGGGCGACGTTCAAGCTTGCCCACCAACCGGAGCCTTCGTACGGGTCTTTGGAGTAGTGCTTGTCGACGAGATGCATAAAGGTCGGTTCGTGGAAGAGCGGGAACATGCAATTGAAGTTCTCAAAGTAGTCCTTCAACAGCGACAGGGCTTCGGCTTTGGGCGGAAGCTGCCGGTAGACACGCCGCTTGAAGATGTCCTGGAAGACGTCTGGGCGCCACTGTATCCATTTGTTGTCTTCAATGGCTGCGGTCGAGATCATCTCTTGGAAGGAACTGTCTCCGGTCTTGTCATTTACCCATTGAATACCCTTGGGAGAGAAGATGGAGAAGCCGGACGACGATCCTGCGGACAATCAGCAGCCTGCCCGGTCGTTGTGAATATGTATGCTCACCGATATATCTCGTCTCTCCGCAGTTGTTGGTCACCAGAGAGCACATCATCTCGGCGAGAGCATCCTCCTCTTTCTCGCCCGCGTTTGTTTGCCGCGGCGGCTCCGGCGAGGTGGTCCCGCTTCTTGGGCTCGGCAGACTGGGCTGTGTTGGAGGAGTGTCGTTCGCCTTCTCTGTCGTCTGGGCCACCGACGCTCGCCGGTCCTCGGTGGGATGTGCCATGGGCGTTGCGCTGGACCTCGCGCGGTCAGCCAGCCGCTTTTCCAGCGTGGCCAGGTCGGTGCTGCCGTCGTCGTCGTCGGGGAGCACGCCGGACAGGCGCATCAGCGACTCCATGCGGGCGAGGCGGTTCTCGAGTCCTTCAATGTACTTGGCCCTGCTCATGTCAGCCAGGAACCGGCTTCGGAACGCGCGGAACGGACCCCTTTGGCGGCTGGCGCTTCTTCTCTACCTGGGTGAAGATGCACTCGGTCTTGTAGTTCAAGCAGTGCGTGCAAGAGGGCATCTTGCCATCACATTTGATCTTCTTCTTGCGACACATGTCGCACGCCTAGGCGCGTCAGCACGATGGACTTCACACACGGCGCGGTCTACGATTCCTACCCTCGCAATCCTCCGCCTCTTCGGGTCGCCCTGATCGTGGCCATCGTCATAGTCGTCCTGGCTATACATGGGGCCGCCGAGGCTTGCAGGGATGGGCGAGCCGTCTGCACTGAGGTTGCCAAAGATGCGCGGCGGCTGGTTCATCATGGGCGGGCCGGGCGCGTAGAAGCCGTTGTGGTCCATGGCGAGGGAGTACTTCACGGTAGGCAGAGCACTGGGTCTGGTGTGTTTGTGTTCAATGGCCCGGCGCACGGGGAGCGTAGGTGTTTTTGTGGGCAAGCGGCCGGCTTCGTGGAGGGGTCGGGTGCAGGCGTCTGAAACGCTGCCGAGTTTATCAGCACCAGAAGCTGCGAGTTGCTGTCGCAGAGTAGCCGACTATACGGATTGCGTCCTACTGAGTCGCGGCAGGGTTGTTTGGGGGGTGCGTGTGGGAGTGAGGCCTGCGTCGGCTCTGGGGCCAGGTACCGAGAACAACGTTGCAGTGATCAGAGAAGGGCGGTCGGCGGTCGGCGGTCGGCGGCGGCTGCGCTCGAGCACCCGTAGTCGTCCGAAAGCCGGACTAGGCGGAATCGCGACTACAGTGGATAGGCGAAGCCGTCATGGACCGTGGTAGAGCGCACGTATATAGTCTACACACGTCTTCCACCCCCACGTGCGCAGCCTGCTCGTGCGCAAATCACCGCCGGGCGTAAGCGCGCCGCTGCTGCTGCTCCATCTATCGGGCCCTCGAAATAGTAGGTTGATAGTCCCGCTGCAGCACTGCAGCGGCTGCACGCCTTTGGCACCAGCGCACGTTGAAACCGGGATTCCTAATGGCGCCAGCATAGCGCCGTTGTGGCACACCCGTCTAACTATAACCTTGGTGCAACGGGCTAAGCCACCTTGCAGACAACACCACTGCGGCGCACTTCACCCACTTTCTCTTACCGTGCTCATCCGCTACCATGGCTGACCGCCAGATGACGGCCGAGGAGCTGCTCAAGCACCCCGAATACGCCCACACCGTCTGGCCTCTCGAGCCCGAGCAAAAGGGCACCGTCTCCGTCGCCCACGGCAGAGGCGGTCCGCTCGACATTGCGTACGAGGTCCACGGCCATGGAGACCTCCATCTCGTGGTAGGTCGTGCCCCTTCCATATTTAGCCATGCATCCCAGAACGGCACCACGCACAGCAACAATTTGTCATGGCTGCAGCCTGGCCGTGCCCTATCCTACACAGCTCGCCAACAGCACAAAGTCCACCAATGATGGCCGTCTTCCCCGTCGTTGTTTTGTTTCGGTCGCATTGATCGTCTCAGACTTTCGTCTTGTCTCACTAGGCTTGGACCCGGGCGCATATTCCACACCCTTTTTCGACGACATCCGGACATGAGCGCACGTCCGTGTCTTCACTGCTAACGCCATGTAGTGGATTATGGGACTCGGCGGCATGAAGTATGCATGGCAGCGTCAGACCAAAGACTTCGCTCACACACAGGCCGACCAGTACTCGTCGCTCGTCCTCGACAACCGTGGCATCGGCGACTCTGATAAGCCCTTGTTCCGATACTCGACCTCGGAAATGGCCAGAGACGTGGTCCAAGTCGTCGACCACCTGGGCTGGTCCGGCAAACGCGAGTTGCACGTCATCGGCATAAGCATGGGCGGCATGATTGCGCAGGAGCTGGTGAGTCCCGCAATATACTTTTCTCTTCCCTTGGAATTCTCCAGGTCTTAATGCTTCATATTCGAGGACGTTTGTCAGCACGGGTGTGCGCGCTTCCGGCTTCCGGTCGAACATGAGGAGATCGTTCTGAGGCAGCTTGCGAGACGTCAAAACACGTCGTGACCTTGCCAAGACACCCCTGCAATTTATTGCATTCCTCCGCTCCGCCCCGCCCCGCCCTTGAAGACGAGACCGCACTTGGCGATGATGTCCGGCAATGACGAAAGGACTGACCAAAGGCCAGGCTATGCTAATACCAGAACGCATCTGCACGCTTTCGCTCGTGTCCACGGCTTCAGGCGTGTTCAGAACGCTCGTGAGTACACATCCTCTGCTTGAACCCTTCCTAGATGGCAATCTATGGACAAAGGCTCAAGCTAACAACACCAGCCCTTCCTCGAAAACCTTTACAACCGCCTAAACCTCTTCCTCCCCAAATCCCTCGACGCCCAAATCGAAAGTCTAAAATACAACATCTACACCCCTGCCTGGGTCACCTCCCCCGACACCCTTGAACCAGTAGTCCAGCCTTTCCCCACAAATGGTGACCGTCTCGCCGCCAATGAAGTCTGGAAGCGCTCTCACCCCACCCATTTCCAAAAAGGCGGTTTCATCCTGCAAGCCATCGCGGCGGGCTGGCACCACAAGTCGCCTGCTGACCTCCTCAAAATCTCCACTGCGATAGGGAAGAAGAGGATCATGGTGGTGCATGGGACGAGCGATCGTATGATTACGTTTCCGCATGGGGTGGTGCTTTGGAGGGGGCTGGAGAAGGGAGAGGGGAGGACCGGGAAGGAGAATTGGCTAGGAATTGAGGAGGAAGAGGATGTTTGGGTGGAGGGGGAGGTGGAGAAGAGGTTTGTCAAGGGGCAGGGGCATGTACTGCCTGTTGAAATGAGACAGGAGTTTGGAAAGTGGTTGGAGAACTTGGTGCAGAGGGGCGAGGAGTTGAATCGGAAGGAGGGAGTTACAAGGTAGCCTACATATGGTTTAGAGGCGGAGGCGTAGATGCAGAGAGGTTCCTCCTAGACGATAGATGTATAGAACGACTGAGCATATGCCAGTAATGAATGCAAATCGACAAGACCAGAATACCTCGGTTGAGTTCGGCAGCTCGTTGTCTGATAAGCGAGGGTTGGCTGAGTCTGATGAGAGTAAGGACTTTTCCAGCGGCATGGTAACTGAGTTTGCATGACGCATGCTGAGAAATTGCATGTAGAGAGAAGAAATCTGCAGATTGAATCACGCCCAGACGTGAAAGATGGAACGAGCGGTAGATGACGAACTCCGGAATGGAATCTATACACATGATATGCTCGTCTAGTGTCGGTTGAAGGACTGTAGCCGGTGTCTGGTCGAAGAAGGCGTGAGGTTCGTGGGAGATCGCTGTTTCTTGTGTCTAGCCTCGCCGATGTCGAAAGTGCCGCCGACTACAGTCCGCCTTCCCCCAAAGTCCACTATTCATACACTCCCATCCGCCCTGGTCCCACCACAACCGCTTACTCCGCGTCATCACCAAACTCCGCACGGCCCTGCTTGGAGTTCAAGTACTCGTTCCTGCACCCATAGTTAGCCTCCATCCCACACCCGGCATCGCCACCGCCCTGCGCTGGTGCACTCACCTCTCAATAGCCCACTGCATCATGCTGTACGCCGCAATAAATGGCGGCACGACGTAGAGAATCTGGTTCCTCGCCCTCCGAACAGTGTTCCATGTTCCCTTGGTGAGCCATCCGGCAAAGGGACGCTGCCGGTTAGAGCTCATGGCGTAGACGACCGTGCCTTTGCCGGGCTGGCCGCCGCCTTCGTAGGGGTTGCCCCAGCCGCCGATGTGCCATCTACACAGTGCACGTTAGCAGTGCCCTCTCCATATTCGCAGCTAGGTATTGTTGATGCGATGATGTTGATGCGAGCGATGGAGCGTTGTGGCCCGCCGAGGTGGGTGCGGTCGGGCGTTCGGGAGACGCGCTGGAGACGTACGTTGCTTTGTGGCGTGCGCCGTTGGATTCAGAACCGCCAGCCATTGTATTGGAGAGATCAATTGGGCGCAATTGAGTCGGTGTGGTGCGGTGGGTGTGGGTTGCGGAGCTTTTGTCGTGTCAATGTCAATGGGTCGTGAGGCCTTTCCAACCGCTAGGCTAGCACCATCGCGTGCCAAGCTCTTAGCTCAGCTTCAACGTGTGAGCGATGATTGGACCGACAGAAGACGAACGTCCAGGCGGGCAACAAGAGTGAGGAATTATAGAGTAAAGTAAAGACCGTGATATGATTCATAATCGAAGCTGAGCCCGCAGTCCTACGAAGTGCTGTGCTGCCCCAGTGCCAAATCCCAAACGGCGTTATCGTAACAGAACATAACGACTCCCTACCAACATGGCATCCCGAATTCGCAGATCCTAACAATTGGTATCATACACGAAGCAACCAACGCCCCTCAATTCGGCACACAAATCGTCTGCCCAATCCTCAAATGATCGCAATCAATCTTCTCATTCCCCACCAGCCCAAGCAACTCCTCTACACCCAAACCATGCGCTTTTCCGATTTTGTAGCACGTGTCTTTCTTAACGACTTGAACCGAACCATAGCCTTCAGCACAGTGAGTCTGTTCCCCCAAATCAGCATTTGCCCCCGCGCCGCCGAGAAACCGGAACAGAAGCAGGAGGGAGACAAGGACGAGGAGTGCGAACGGGAGGATCATCTTGATGGACTCGCGGTTGCTCTTTCTGATTTGCGCATCGTAGTATTCGACTGTCGAAGGGCCGCGTTGCGGGCGCTGACCGGCCGGCCATAGCTCGCCGTAGCGGTTGCCGGACTCGGATTCATAGATGGCACCGCTGGCGTCGCGGAAGGTGTACGTCTGCGTGTCGGCGTCGTAGCCGATGCGCTGCATGCCCTCCGGGAGACGGTATTCGTCCTAGGGAGATGTTAGTGAGATACATGGAGCGGAGTTTGTTACTCACGCTATCTTGATCTGTCCAGCGACCCATGATGATAGACAAGCTGCTGTACTGCGGTGAACGATGAATACAGTGTTGATGTTAGTTGGCGAGGCCGGGATCAAAGAACGGGTTTTGAGGGACAGAGTTGCTGGGGAAGCACTGAGATATGGACAGGCTGTGGAACGGGGTCCTCCGCACACCGGTGAAGGTTGCTAAGCTGCGACATGCGAGTGGAGTGATGGCTGTGCAGCTGGGGTTGGAGGCGCGCTTGGCGAATTCCGTAGATTTAATTGGTTGGGTCTCTCCCGGAATGTACTGCTGTTGCCTACAGAAACGAACAATGATCGGTCACTGAGGGCTGCCAATCGATCCCATTGCGTATGTAGTTCTATGCGGTGAGGAATTTGTCTTCACCCACTCAGAGAAGGTAAGCACAGAGTTCGCCTTGCAGTGTGCCACCACCACAGGCAGACATCGCTTAAGGTTTCGGCGTGTTATTTTCTAATCTTGAACGTTGCTATACGATAGCTATGGTATCGCTGTGTACAACTGTCTGATGATGATCGTACCATAAATCCTCTGCAGCCTTGCGGAATGTTCATTGAGCGGCTTCGTGAGCACAATACAACGAATACGAAGGCTAAGTGCTGGTCGTCCTACGCTGGACAATCAATGTACTCGAATTCTCTAAGAACCTGAGCTCAACGAAACGCATAGACCGACCAAACATCAGACATCAGACAATGCGCTGTCTGTCGTACTACGCATTCAGCGTCATGGACTTGCAATAGTAGCCACTGGACCACAATGACGCCGCTATGCGAGAAGGAGAGAAATTGATAGCATCTTTGACGTTGTATAGAAACCGCACCTTGCTGCAGAAGAATTGGTTTCGAGGAAGGGACAGACGAGGTGCACGTGGTGGGAACATGCTCGGGACGCCAACGCCGACGCGCAGGCTCGCGGTGACTAAGCGGGTGGAAATTCGCGGCGACACCTCGGACGAGTCGTTACCTCACCACTTGCAAGTGCAGTCATTGCACGCCATCGCCCCACGCCACCCACTGCCATCTCTTACCCACCGCTGCATGGTAGTTCAAAGAGACGCACACTGCCTTCCAACTCCTCCCCTTCCGCTCCCTACCCGCCATGTCATCCCTGCTTCGCCGCTCCGGTCAACTCGCACGCCTCGCTCGCCCAAATCTCAGCGCCACATCACGAACACCCTTCGCGGTCCGGAGACGGATACCAGTACCGCAGTGCTTGTATGCGCAACAACGCGCCCGATTGTTCGCGACACAACCGCCCAAGGACCCAAAGGACAAGAAGCATGATGAGGTAGCCAGCGAGGAAAAGCCGGGCCAGGCCGAAAAGCCCAAGACCGGCAAGGATGGGAAGCTCTCGGATACACAGGAAGGAAAGCCTGCGACGCCAGAGACGCCGATATCAAAGCTGACGGAAGAGGAGGAGAAGCTGCTCGACCAGCTGGTCTCGTTCGTGTCCATGGGCGTGCCGAAGCTGCAGAAAAAGGCAATACGGGACGCTGTAGAGGAGATTAAGAAGACAGGTATACCCACAGAACTGCGCGAGGAGATGGACCGGCTGCAGCGCGGCGAGAAGCTAGATCTTGCCACCGCAGCAAAGATCTCGCGGTTGACGACAAAATTTGCGCGGAAGGCTGCTGAGCAGCAGGCATACAAGGATGATGCGACTGAAGAGCCGCAGCAAAAGGCTGGTGCTCATGATCCGGGGCCACAGGACAACGAGAAGCAGCAAAAGGGTGGCGCGGGCGGCCCGCCAAACTACAAGAACATGGACTGGAACACGACGCTGATAACAGCCTTCCTTGCGTGGCTCACCTACCGCATGATTGTGCCGGGCGAGAACACCAAGGAAATCACATGGCAAGAGTTCAGGACGACCTTCTTGGATAAGGGACTGGTCGAGAAGATTGTGATACTGAACGGTAACCGAGCCAAGGTACATCTGCATCGCGAAGCGGTTGCCTCGATGTACCCCGATTCTCCCGCGGCTAGCCAGAACTTCTACTACTCCTTTACCATCGGTTCTGTGGAGGCATTCGAACGGAAAATGGACGACGCACAGTACGAACTGGGCATTCCTAGCTCGGAGCGCTTGCCCGTTGCCTACTCTAGCGAGATCTCCTGGGTCGGTACTCTGCTCTCCTTTGGACCTACCATCCTTCTTCTCGGCGCCCTATTCTACTTCACAAAACGTGCTGGTGGCGGAGGTGGCGGTCAAAGTGGCATCTTCGGTATGGGTCGCAGTCGGGCCAAGAAGTTCAACCACGAGACGGAAATCAAGGTCAAGTTTGCTGATGTCGCTGGTATGGACGAGGCCAAGCAAGAAATCATGGAATTCGTCTCCTTCCTCAAGGAGCCTGCGCGCTTCCAAAAGTTGGGCGCCAAGATTCCGCGTGGTGCTGTCCTCTCTGGTCCCCCGGGTACTGGTAAGACGCTTCTCGCAAAAGCCACTGCCGGCGAATCGGGTGTTCCCTTCTTCAGCGTCAGTGGCTCCGAATTCGTCGAGATGTTTGTCGGTGTCGGTGCATCCCGAGTCCGCGACCTGTTCGCCAACGCACGCAAGAGCACTCCTTGCATCATCTTTATTGACGAAATCGATGCCATCGGACGGTCACGCGCCAAAGGCAACATGGGCGGTGGAAACGATGAGCGCGAGGCCACTCTCAACCAGATCCTTACAGAGATGGATGGTTTCAATACCACTGAGCAAGTCGTTGTGCTTGCTGGTACTAACCGACCCGATGTGCTCGACCAAGCTCTAATGCGCCCTGGTCGATTCGACAGACACATCAACATCGACAAGCCAACAATGGATGGACGAGCACAGATCTTCACCGTCCATCTGAAGAAGATTGTCACCAACGAGGATATGGAGTTCCTAAAGGGCAAGCTCGCCGCGCTGACACCCGGCTTTTCTGGTGCTGATATCGCCAACTGTGTTAACGAGGCTGCCCTGATCGGTGAGTTCATCCAGTCCTTTGTAAAAAAAAAAATACTGACTTTGGTAGCCGCCCGCTATGGCGCAGAATCTGTAACGATTCCTCACTTCGAGCAGGCCATCGAACGAGTCATCGGCGGCTTGGAGAAGAAGTCGTTGGTGCTCAAGCCTGAGGAGAAGAAGACGGTAGCCTACCACGAAGCCGGCCATGCCATCTGCGGCTGGTACTTCAAGTGGGCGGATCCACTTCTCAAAGTTTCCATCATCCCTCGCGGTCAGGGCGCTCTCGGTTATGCGCAGTACTTGCCTGCCGGCGACACCTACCTCATGAACGTCAACCAGTTGATGGACCGCATGGCCATGACACTAGGCGGTCGTGTGTCTGAGGAACTTCACTTCGAAACCGTCACATCCGGCGCTTCCGACGACTTCCGCAAGGTTACACAGATGGCCACAGCTATGGTCACCAAGTGGGGCATGACCAAGAAGATTGGCTACCTCTACTACGAAGACGACCAGGCCAACCAAATACAGAAGCCCTTCTCCGAGGAGACTGCGAAGAATATCGATTTCGAGGTCAAGCGCATCGTCGACGAGGCCTACCAGCAATGCAAGGACCTGCTCACCGAGAAGAAGTACGAGGTCGGGCTTGTGGCTGAAGAGCTACTGAGCAAGGAGATGCTGGGTCGCGAGGACATGATCCGGTTACTAGGTCCCCGACCGTTCGAAGACCCGCAGGACTTTCACAAGTACTTTAGTGGCGAGCACGGAAAGGCTCCTGGGCTTATCGAGCCTAGCGGTGACAAGGGCGTGAAGGGACCTCTTGTTCCTCCCGCACCAGCGACTTTCCAAAGCAACGACGGCGCGGCGAGGTAAGACGAGTAGCGGTTTATTATGTGGTATTGTGTGGATCGCGTGCAGCACTGAATCTCTCGTCTTCGGCATTCGGTGGTGTAGTATGGGGCTTACTTTCCACTCTTCATTCGGCTAGAGCGTTAGAGTGAGCGCGTCTGCGTACTGTAGTATAGAGGGTTCTGCAAGTTCCCAAGAAAGAGCTGTATAATAAAATAGTAAGGACATCTATCCGGGTTAACTGGTGTGAATGTCATCTTGGTCTCTTCGTTTTTGCTGGAACGCGAAATGCCTACATACCCTAAGTCTTCTGTGGAATTAAATTTCGGTGCTACATGTGTGACGCGTGGTGTTCCTTCGAACAGACTCGGAGACGCGAAGCCACGTGACCTTTTGCCTACGCGATCTCACATCGGGTTAAGACTGCAGAGGGAGAAGGTGCAGTGGAGCTGCGACTGATGATGCCATTCCATCACCCCCGTGCATCTCCAATTGTATGCAGTTATCAGCGACTTTGAAAGGTCCGACGTTGCGCAACACAAACCCTGGTGTCCACGTTGATTTCCCATATTCAGCGCAACCCGCCACCGGATTATTGGCCTCGACACGCACCGGTCCGGACGGAAGTACGACGCGCTCCAAGACTCATCCATGGGCCTACCTATCAACACCACGGTCCAAGTACCCTAAGCGCTGCCCGCAACATGCAGCTGGAACTCCAGGTCTACCATCATGCATTTGAAGCGAAAAGCTGCGCGTCTCACTGCCACGCTGAGGAAAGCAGCTTCTCAAATCGAGCGGATGGCCCTTGTCCGCAAAAGAGCAACCAAGAGCCCGAGCCACGAGACTACGCCTAAGCTTGTTCAATTGGACTCACTCTTCAAGCCAGACAAGCCAGACTGGATACATACTACAAGTCATGTCGAACGACCTCTCATCACTCCTCCGCCCCGCCCTGAGAGGTGGACAGCCTCTCGTCGTCGGCCCTACGCACCTGACCTCTGCGACCCGTATCTGCAATCGTCTCCATACAGTCCCACGGCGCGATTTTACACGAATGTTAACAATAACTTTTTTTACGTCTGGAAGACCTGGCCGGACGGAGACTCACCTTTCAAGCATTCGACTTTGGTGTACAATGAAGAGAAGTGCCAACGTGAGCACTTCCGGCTAATGCTTGAGCAAACGGAGAAAAGGATGACAACAAGCGATGCATCGGGACTCGCGGTTTTAAATTTTCTCTCATCTTTGTATCATGCGCAACTGGAAGTTCTCGAGAACATGGATCCGTTTTGGACGTCTCTCACGAACAGTTCTTTTGCGCAATACTTACTCCTAAGTCGGTGGTTCAATCATTCGGCGATTCGTTCCGAGCTACATGAGCTCACAATGATCAATCGAGCGCTCAGCACGGATATCATCAATCTCCAACGAATCCGCCTTCTCAATTGTCTGATACAATACGGCGGTCGGACCTTTGCCCAAGCAAGTAAGATTATTCGAACGCAACTTGCAAACCAAGAAGAATTCACTTTGCAGGATGTAGAGCTGAAAAGGTCCCGGGCGCAAATCAAGATTGAGAGCCGTCAACGATCTCGATACGACACAGCCGAATATGCTGAGTCGATTAGCAATAAAACAAGGAGCATTCTCGACAGCCCCTTCGATGATGAATCGATGCAGTTGGTGGACGATGAACCACACATATGGCCTGCCTACAGCGTGTACAGAGGTCTCCATGTGGTAGTTGCCTTGAGGCTAGCAGCGATGATACAACTAAACTCAACTCTCGCCCTGTTTGCCTCCCAAGACGCTGTACCAACGACAGCTTTCAGATCTCGAAAGATCATTTGGCAGAATCTCAGGTTGCTCCAAATGAAGATCAACATACTGACGCGGGAGCTCCGGGACTTGAATGTGATGCTCTACCCGTTGTCTCTACTCAGCGCGACGTCGTTGGATTTAACTGACGCAAACTCGGCGGAACTCATCGAAAAGAGCCGGGAATATGTGGTTACCCAGACCCGGAGGTCGGTGCTAATGAGGGAAGAGCAGCTATGGTACCAACTACGCAGAGTCCGTGCCTTGCGTCGCAAGGGGCTTCATTTCACGCAGAAAGGCCGCAAGGCACCACACGCTCAGGAAGACGGTACGGGGAGAATAGCTTGCGAAATCAGGAAATTTGACCATAGCGTAGAAGACAAGAGATGGGGTGAGACCGACGAGAGTGCAAAGGGGGCTCGGATTCGGAAGCTCCGCCAGTGGTATAAAACGCCGGGAGAACTCGTGCTCAGGAAGGAAAACACGAGGAGACTCAAGAATAGAGAAATCGGATCACTGGCCGCCGGAAGGCTTGGAACGAGCGAGACCAGAAAGCATGATAGGAATGAAGATGTGGCTCCACGCAAGGAGGAAAAGAACAGGGTGAAGAGGTGGGAGCAAGTGCACACGATTGACGCATGGATCTTAAGCCGCGTAAGGCAGGAAGCTAAGAAGTGGGGAGTAGAGCAGAAAGACTAGGCGACGGCGGTGGCCAGTGAGGGAAGCAGAACAGAGGCAGAGAAAATACTAGAGCTGACTGACCATGCGTGATCAAAACGGGAATCCGCAAAGAAGGCGCACAGAAGAACAGCCCGTGGTTAGTGGGTGGGGTGACCTCGGCTCAGCCGACGGCGGGCAATTCATCGTGGGGCGGCCTACTTGCAATATGGTTGGTGTGGTTGGGATTGAGATTGCGTGAGCGTCAAGAGGTCGAAGAAGAAGAGGACGGGGGATCACAAGATCCTGGATGACGAAAAAAATAGGAGAAAGGATGAGACTCACATAGCAGCAGCAGAGACTGAAACTGATTGCGCTGGAAAAGCCCTCGTTGGAGGCTTTGAAAGCCAAGAGGTAGTTTGTGAACCACGTAGCAGTCACTGTGTACATATAAAAGGGCAGGATTAGCGAACAGCCAGCCCATTCACACGCAGATGCCGAGACTTTGATACGTGATGATGATGTTGTTGATTCAATGCGGTGTAGACACTCTCATCTGCCAGACCATGCACATTCTCAACCAACCTCGAGTGGTGATGTATCCCTAAACACGACATGCAAACGATGCATCTTCCCAACCCACCCAAAACAGACCAACGCCATGCTCAATGCTTGTCCAACATATAGTACAGTTATATCTACAACAGCCGGAGCTTCATTTGATCTCCTTTTCCAGCATCTCCTTCGCTTCGTTGACCTTGGTGGCGAGGTAGGGGCTGCCCCCGCGATCGGGGTGGTTGTTCAGCATGAGCTGACGGTGCTTCTTCCGGAGCAGCTCTTTGGTGACGCCACGTTCCCTGCAGTTGGTTAGGATGTGATTCTGCTGTCGCGGACTTGCGGGGCGAGGCGTGAGAGGGAATGCGACGTACGGCATCTCGAGGATGAGTGCTGCCTCTCTTCTCGTCATCTTTGGCTCGAAGCCGCCTTTGTAGTAGCTGCGTCCCAGCGCGCCGGCGCCACCGCCTGAGCGGCGCATCGCGACGAGTGCTGCGCGACCCTGACCATATGTTAGCCTATCCGCCCTTTTCCTTCTCCGCGTGGTTTGGGGGGCGTACGAAGAAGGCGGTCGCGCCGAGGCCGACAGCCCAGATCCAGACCGACATGATTCTTCTTGTGCGCGGGCGCTGGTGATGATTGCCGGGTGTGGTTTGGCGTTGCGAGGCGGCTGAATTCGATGTTTGCTGGAGCGATGATGGCGATGGTCGTATGTAACGGGCGTCTGAAAAGTTGGGCGCCGAATTGCTCGGCCAATCGGCGGAGGGCAGCACAGGGCAGAGAGCAAAGGAACTGTGGGGCGAACTCTTGGCGCTCGAAAAATGTCGGACTGGTGGGCAAGCTCGAAATCGAAACCGCAACCTCGACTTCACCACGCACACGCCCCGGAGAAGAAGCCACCATGAGGATCGAGACGTGTTACTTCTGTTCGGCGCCGGTATATCCGTCAAAGGGCATTACCTTCATCCGCAATGTACGTATTCTGCCCCATCTCTCATAGGTACCAGAGCCTGTACTGATGCACTTAGGACGCCCGCGCCTTCCGCTTCTGCAAATCAAAATGCCACAAGAACTTCAAAATGAAGCGTAACCCACGCAAGCTGGCGTGGACCAAGTCCTTCCGCCGTGCGCACGGCAAGGAAATGACCGTCGACTCTACCCTCGCCTTTGCCGCCCGCCGCAACGTGCCCGTGAGATACAACCGCGACCTCGTGCAGACGACGCTCAAGGCCATGTCGCGCGTATCCGAGATCCGCGCGAGGAGGGAGCGCGCCTTCTACAAGACGCGCATGAAGGGCAACAAGGAGCGCCAGCGCGCGGATGACCGCAAATTGGTCGAGGAGAACCAGCACTTGTTACCGCCGAGCGAGCGGTTCGCTGTCGTGGAGGCCGACGGCATGGAGGTGGAGCCCGTGGTGGATGTGGCCAAGCTGCGCGAGAAGGTGCAGGCGAGGAGGAAGGAGATTGAAGAGGATGCGCTTAGTGAGGAGGATGAGGTGACGCCCAAGATGAAGAGCAAGAGCAAGAAGAAGTTGAAGATGAAGGTCGGTGGTGGTGCAGAGGCGATGGATGTCGACGAGTAGACGGTGCGGGATTCCCGTCGAGAGTGGAACTTGTCCTCTTGTGATGGCGAGAGTGTTCGGCGTCGTCGTATAGCGTCAGCGCATTTTCGCTGACTTGCATGGCGGGCACGAAACGATCAAGGAGTTTGGCGTATGGATCCTACGGTACGAATGGTTATGATCGGATACCAATCAAGCATCTGTTTCTTCTCGACTCTGCCTGATCTTCGACTTTCCCATTTCATGTCCTTTACAATCTCCCGGCACGTTTGGACTTTCCTTTGGCAGAGAACAATTGTGCCGCACGAAAAGTCACAATCAGCGTCGGAACCACAATTATTGATTTATGATTTACTCGGTCAGAAAAGAGCCTCGGTTTGACTGCGCGAAGCTTGCGGCTGGTTGGCCGGCGGGGTAATGGAGCTATGCGATTCCACCTTCGCAACTCTGCTTCGAGCCGGCAATGGCATCTCAAACACCGTTCTCCCCATCTTTACGACAGCTTTCTGGGGTCAGCAATTTCGATTCTGCAGACAGATTTCACAATGCCACCTTCAAACCATCCTCCAGTGATCCTCTTCGGCTATGATTGTAAGCAAAATAAAGACAGCGCACAACCATGCTAACATGAACAAGCAAGTCCTTTCACGAACAAAGTCCGACTAGCATTGAAACTAAAGGGCGTTCCTTTCTGTATGTCACCTAAAACAACAGTTGTCATTCCTTCGTGGCGTCGTCTCCAATTATTCCATCTCCCTTCCTAACCACGTACCTAGCGTACATACCCGTCCCGTCAATGCTCCCCCGTCCCCTCTTGACCCATACCTTCGCTCTCACATACCGCAAAATCCCCGTCCTAGCCATTGGTCGCGAGATCTATTGCGACACCTCGCTCATCATCGAGGCGCTTGAGCACTATTTCCCAAAAAGCGAGGGCTGGGGAAGTGTGTATCCGGGCTGTGAGGGGTTGGGGGAGTGGGTGTACAAGGGGGTTGCGAGGGGATTTGCGAGTTTCTGGGTCGATGTGAGTTGGCTCATGGAAGAAAGGTTTGCATGGGAGGTACTGATTCCGAGGATAGCGTCCATTGTTTCGAGTTACGACAGGTCTAATCCCCCCATCTGTCTGGCGCTCCTCCTTCGGCACCGACCGCGCCCAACTTATCGGGCATAGACTCGACCCCGACAAACTCGGCGCGAAAATTCCTATCAACCTTTCCAATCTGGACCTGCACCTCTCCCTCCTTGAACCCACCTTTAACAACAGCACTTTTACATGGGCGTTGCCGACTGCAAAACCAAGTCTGGCTGATATCTCGCTCTACTACCAACTCCGCTGGGGCCTCGACATCTCCGCCGGAAAGGGGATATACAATTTGACCGGCGGCGGCGCGCAGGATACGCAGGATGATGTTATGAGCGCCGTCTTCAACGCAGATAGATTCCCAGGGCTTTGGGCCTGGTTCGCGCGACTCGAAAAATACCTAGCTGCCTTGCCTGATCTAGAAACCGCCGTGGACCCATCCGCCTCGGACGAGTGGCAAAAGGCTCTGCATTCCTCCCCTGCTCTCGACGAGGACAGGCTTCTTGTCCCGGCGGCGGCAGATCAGCATCCCACGCTAGATGCTCAGCGCGGACTTGTTCCCGGTGTGATTGTCAGTGTTGCGCCTGATGATACGGGGAGAGACGATCCTACAGTTGGAACGCTAATCAAGTTGGGCGTGGAGGAGGTGGTGATCAAGCCGTTGGAGAAGGGGGAGGTGGATGTCAGGATTCATTTCCCGAGGTTGGGGTTTATGGTCAGGCGGGTAGGGGGTGGGAAGCTTTAATTGCAGTTGTAAATTGTCAGGCTGTGGCTTACTTTGGATCTGGGGTCGCATTGGATACGCTGATCATACTATTAGGTGCATACGAAGCCGTAATCTAAATGTATCTGAGCGTTCCGTTCATTGTAGGCTGCTGCTAACGGCCGCCTGTCACTCTATCAAAGTCATGCCCTCCAAACAGCAGGCCGAGCATCCCCGGGCTGGTGCTGATTACGTGTCGAGCGCCATGGCCGCCGGCAAGGGTAGCATCCTACTCTTAGGTGCCCGCCTTCCAGCACTTGATGCTGTTAATTTGTCCAGACCAATTCTTTCCGATCGTTGGTTGCGACGCGAACGTCCATCGAAACTCGCCCGTGCAATCAGTCGACCTAGAATTGTGATCAGTATAGATCTGGCACGGCACCATGTGGCGAGCAGTGACACGTACTTGGTTACCTTGCACCCCCACGTCTCATCACTCTCCGTGAGCTTGTGCAGCTTGAACGACTTGATGTAGTTTGGGCTACGAGCAGACGTCAGACGCAATACGAGTGGGCAGATCGGGCATCTTACGTGACCTTGTGGCATTTGGCCTTGCTCTTCTCGACGAGGACGTCTTCGGGGTCCTTGAGCAAGTAGTGGAACACTTTGCCTTTGTAGTTCGACTCGCCAAAGTACATGACCTGTTCAACATGTCGGGTCAGTATTTGGAAGTCCGAATGACTTGGTCGGACTTACGCCAGCGTCGCATTTCTTAATGCTACCCCCTGCTTGCGGATCGCAATTTGCGTTGTAGCCACTGCTCGTGGCCTTGCTCATGTCAACATCGTTGTCGTCGCCTCGAGTCTCAATTGGCTGCTCCTTGACTTCTGCGTTCTCGGTGATGTTGTACGCGGTGAGATCTTGGGAGTCGATAGTGCGGCTCAAGGCAGCGTCCAAGGTGGATACGACGATCCCTAGGAGGATTAGGAAGCGCATGGTGTTCTTAGGTCGAGTAGGTCGAGTAGAGTGGGTAATCGCGGGTTGAGTGGCGTGGATTGTGATTCTGGGGTGTTTTTATAGCTGAATACAGAATATGTTTGCTCTTGGTGTGGAAGGCTTCGTTGTGAAGCATTCAATCTTGCTGAGGCGCGAAGATGTGAACGTAAGCGGTTACATGAACGTTGAGCAGATGGTAACTCCGAATAGATGAGTGACTCCTTAGTTAGTGCCGTGGCGCAAGACGCAGTTGGATGTAGATGTTGACATTGGGTCTAAATCTCTCTGGAAATAACATAAGAAATTGGGTATCATAAGTCCTGTGTCTCCATCTCTGCTCGTTCACTACTCTCCATCTCTGCTCGTTCACTAGTCTCCATCTCTGCTCTATTCGCAAGTCTCCATCTCTGCTTTATGTGCCACCGTTCGCCGCGTTATCCGTACGTTGAAGTCGTGCACCACCATAATGGCAAGCGACTCGACGTGAAGCGGCTTCTTGCTGTTGATAATCGCAAAGTCAAATCTCCGCATGAGCTGTTGACATTGTTAGCGCTGACCCATTGAACTAGAATGCTTTGTCTTACCTCAACGAACAACTTCCGCACCTCCATGTACGCGATGGCCTTGCCCATGCATGAGAACTTGCCCGCGCCGAAGACGAGATCAAGCGACGACTTCATGCGGCTGAGCCGGTGGCCGTCCTCCTCCTGCGCAGCCTCGAGCCACCGCTCTGGACGGAAGCAGCCCGCGTCCGGTCCGTAGACGGCCTCGGACTGCAGCACACCCGGGACGTTGGCGCCGACTTGCGTGCCGCCCGGTACTGAGAAGCCACAGACAGAATCTGTTTCGACGGGAGAGAGCTTGGATGGTGATACGGAGGGTGGGTGCATCCTCATGGCCTCGCACAACACTGCCTCAAGATAGGGCAGAGCGCGCGCTTCGACGTCAGTTGCTGTGGGATAGCTGAGACGGCCGGACGCGGTGGCGGCGTCGATTTCTTGCTGGACGGCCATGTATGCCGGCGGGCAGGTCAAGAGGCAGAGCATCACCATGCGCGACCAATTCGATGTGGTGTCTGAGCCGGCAATACTGTGGAGAAAGCGACGTTAGCAACCGTTCAATTGATATCGAAAAAGAGATGGCTGCTTACATGTGAATGTAGACTTGCTGCATCAGCTCGTCTCTGCTCATGCCGCTCTTCATGAATGCCTGCATCATGTCGTTCTCAGGCTTGGCCCCAGGTGCCATTCTCCGGTCTACCAACTCCTTTGCGTAACTAGCAACGGAAGTCAGCTAAAGCTCAGCGTCAAAAAAGTGGCTGAAGAACTCACCCAAACAGAATGCCGAATCCAACCTTGTCACCTTCCTTCGGTAGCATGTACCTGATGGGCCACTTGGACCGCAAACCGGAAAGCCAGGGCATCAACCCCGCAGCTGTGACCATGCGCAGCGAGAGGTCGTTGATCTGCGTCATGCGGCCAACATCCTCGTCGCTTTTGAGAAACCCAAAGGGCTCGCCAAACGCAAACTTGCCTAGGCAGTCGAGGGCGTAGAAGTGCATCTTCTGACCAAAGTCCATGGGGCGCGCAGACGTTTCGTTGCGTCGACCTTCGGCAGTGGGTCCTGTCGAGGTGCGGTTGGTGGCGTATTTCCGGTCTATCAAGTGGATCAACCTGGAGATTTGGCGGTCGATATTGGGTTGGACGTCGATTGAGTACTAGGCGGGGTATCAGGACCACGTCATTCCGCTATAGGAAGTTCCAAACTTACAGCAGGACCCATCTTGGCCCGTAGCACTTTGTGCTTGATGGGATCTCGCTGCGAAGCAACGTGCGGGTCTCCGCCCTCAGTCACGCGCCCGGCATCATACGCTGGTCCTTTGGTGTACCGCGATCGGATTCCCGATATTCTTCTGAGCTCGTCTGGATCGGAGCACAAGAGAAGGTTCGGACCAATGCGGACAAGGTCGCCTACATGTCGCGATTAGCAAATCTTCCTGGAATAGTGATGATAATGACCTACCGTACTGGTTTCCGGCATCGACCATGCACGGAAAAAGGTTCCCGCCCCACGCATGTCTCAAGAGCCACCAGATGGAAAAGTGTGCAGCTCGCGGGCCGGGAATATGTGCAAGTCTCTTCCAAGACCGGTATTCACGAACAAGTAGACACGAGAATGAGACGAAGACGATGAGGAAGAGAGCTATACTGGAAGGCTTCCAGAAGCCCGGTGCCTCGCCGGCAAGAGTGAAGAGTTGGTCGAGCATAGTTCAGCACTTGAATGATACGTCGTCTGGCGTTGGATAAAGCTGTACTCGAGCACAAGAAGCGACGCCATCTTAAAGGCACAGCGACAGAGAGGCCCCCGACCGCATTGTCAGCAGATGGCGACTCGATGACAGTGTCTGCGCCCCATACTGCCTAGTCTAAGGGCCTCTGGGTGGAGATCATCATGCTAATTGTGTCCTCCGGACGAACGATGCGTTTCATCTACAGTGATTTAACGTTTAATGCCCGCGAGCTGCCCAGGAAGGTATCGCATCGCCGCGTTCGCAGGGCCGCTAAGGGATGACGCTTCGACGTTTGGTGAAGGTACATGGTGATTGTGGCTGGGAGATCGGCGAGGCTTCGGGGATTTACGGTAGCGCGCGTGGGGTGGAGCCAGTTTCGAGGCCAATTCTGCTGTATCTGGCGAGGCAGACCCGAGGACCACCCTGAGGCCCATGTGCAGGCACGTTCCTGGGCCGCAGAACGACACTGGGCAGCCATGATTGGGCGGGTGATTACTAGGCTGTACTGCGCTGCGGATTAATTCCCCTTCGTGGCGGCACCGTCGTCCCGGGATGTACAATGCATCGGGGCGTACTGCACCCTGGGGCATTCTTCGGTGAGCGAACTGGCCCGCTGGTTGGGCGCAGCACCAGCCTGTGCTGCATGTACACGTTGTAGACACGGGAGTGAAGGATAGCCGCGATTGTCTCACGCCAGCACGCGCCGATCCGATGTTGAAGGATTATTAAAGAGTGCGCCGTCCAGCCGGAGACGGAACAATTCAGTCGTCAGCGTCAGCATCATCATCGTAATCAGAGCTCGTACCTCCAACTCGATCTCCTCTTTGATGAGTGTTGTCCATTGTCCATAGCTTCTGAGCAAGATTCGGACTCGATCCCAACTCTGCATCGACTAGAACAGACAACATGTCGACAAATTCAACTGCAATGCCGACCAGTCCGATGGGTGCGACTCCGGGAGCGGCCCTCTTTCAAACGACGAAGGAACTCATCTCAGAGCATGCCTTCAAGGTGCGTTTTTTGCTTGGCTTACTTCGAGAACCACCCTCTAACATGCGCTTCAGGTTGTCGTCTGGGTTGGCGTGGGCATTTGTGCCGCCGTGTGTGCCATGCGGTTGGCTATCCGGTTCATCTGTTTCCGGCGCCTGTTCGTCGAGGATGGGGTGATGCTCGCCGCAATGGCCTTCCTCATCGCCCTTGCCAGCGTCCTCCAAACCTACCTTGGCGATCTGTACGAGCTGTTGCATGTTCAAAACATGCTGAAGGCTCCCGGTCTGGACTTCGCCGACAAGATGGCCCGCGGCTTGAAGGGAGACGCCATTGCCATCATACTAAGCATCATCGGCCTGTGGCTCATCAAGCTGAACTTCATGATTCTCTTCTACCGCCTCGGCTACAAGATCAGGTCCTACCTGATCCTGTGGTGGGTTGCGCTGGTGCTGGTGGTGGGCTGCGGTGTCGTGAACATTGCACTCATCCCCTACGACTGCATGTTGGGAAGCATGACCCACATCACCATGGAGTGCGCGAAGGAGTCGAGGGTGAACAACATCTACACGGTCTACATCGCGACCGTTGCGGTCGATGTTCTTTCTGATATCATCGGTACGCATATTCGGCCCCAGATACTTGGCTGGCACTAATCCGAGCGACAGTCATCTGCTTCCCCATACTCATCGTCTGCAAGACGAGGCTGAATTGGCGCCAGAAGTTTGTGCTTTCGGGTGTCTTTCTGCTCGTGGGCTTCACGATTGCCGTCACTATTGTTCGCGGCAGCATCTTCGGCGGTGTCTACAAGGCGGTGAAGAAATCGGACCGCCAGGTGATCGACTCGGCGTGGATGCTTTTCTGGTGGTACATCGAGTACACTGTTTGTGAGTACTCCACTTGCATGATGCTCCTGCGCATTTCTAACACGATTAAGCTTTTGTTATCGCGTGTTTCATCTCTTTCCGGTCGCTCTGGTCTAGCAGAGAAGAGGCATCCAAGATCCGAAGATACGAGGCTGAGAAGCAGCGGGTCATCATCGCGTGCCGGGAAGGTTCCGGGCGCAGCAGTGGCAGCAACGAGCGCAACAAGTGGAAGAAGTTCGGCGACGACTTGCTCACGACGTTTGCTGAGCTCGAGTGCGCGACTTCGGACGGAAAGGACGCCACACGACTCCATCTCGAGCCGAATCTGGGCACGATGGACGTAGACTTCTCGAGCTGGCCGAGTGACAACAGCGTCAAGGGTGTTTCCGAGGACTCCAACTCGTCCAAGGTCGCATCGCTCAGAGGGGTGGTTTGAGTCATGACGTGCTGGCGCATGGGACGGAAACGGGCCATGTTGGATAGTTGCCGACGGAACCCTGCTATAATTGTAAAAACATAAAAACATACAATTGCTCCACACTGGTTCCAAGCCCGAACTCGCTTGCGCACGCATCGCTTGTGCACGTATCGCTCGTGCTAATGCCATAGGGAGTTAGCGAGACCCACTGTAGCCGTGCGATTAAGCTTAATTTAGAGTTGATGCGCGCACCAGGCTGTCGTCCCGTTTACGGGTCGGTGGCGGTCGCATGGACCCAAGAGTAGCGTCGGGATTGGCGGCAGCGTCTATACCGTGCCTGTCAGAAGCTAAAAAAGATAAGCCCCGAAGTGCCTGAAGTGCCTGTACGAACCCCAGCCGTGGCACATGCCGAGATGAGCCTCAGAGGCTGTTTTGACGTGCCGCCGGTGTGACAGTGCGACTTGATGCAGGTGTGGCAGACGGACAGTGAGTGACAGTGAGTGACGGTGGTGTGGTGAGCGGGCTGCCGGATTCCGTACCGTGCGCTCGTGCTGTCCGCCTCGCGCCAAACCGCTTAGCGCGCCTGCGCAACGCCGTGGCCTGTGCCTCTCAGCTCTCGTCGGCCGCAACCCTCGCCCGTCGCAGAGCCACCCTGAAGCCAGGGCGGAGTGCTGCCGTCAGCACCGTCCCTCTGCACTCCACTCTGCACCGCTCCCGCCGCCGTGCCTTGCAGAAGAGTCTCGCCGTCTCCATCTTTCCTACTACCCAGGCACGGTTCCTCCCGTGCGTACTTAAGCTGCGTATGACTGCCCTGTCCGACTACAGTACGCCTTGGACCCTAGCCGTCGGATTCATCGTCATCTTCATCTGCTTCTTCGCCATGGTCGAGTTCCGGGAAATGGCCCGCGTCACCCTGTTCGGGTCAAGCAACAAGGCGGGCACCGCCTTTGACCCCGCACGTGACATTCCTTCGCTGGCAGGCAACGTCGTTCTCATCACAGGGGCCGCTGGCGACCTCGGCCGGCAGACGGCCATGATGCTCGCGAGGCACGGCCGCCCGGCACGCATCTACGTTGCCGACCTGCCGCGGGACGAGGCTGCAAAAAAGGCTGTTGTCGACAGGATCACCCAGGAGGCCTATAGCGAGTCCAGCACGCCAGAAAGCGACACGACGACGCCCAGGACCGAGGTGCGCTTTCTGGACTTGGATCTCACGTCCTTTGAGAGTGTTCGCGCGTGCGCCGCCGACTTTGTGGCCAAAGAGGACCGCCTGGACATCCTCTTCCTCAACGCGGGCATCATCCGCGTGGCGACAGGAACCACAAAAGAGGGATTCGAGGTCCACTTTGGCCTCAACTATCTTGGTCACGCACTCCTGTCGAGACTGCTGGTGCCGACTATGCTGCGAACGGCACAACAACAGTCGGGTGCCGATGTCCGCGTCGTGGTCGTCTCGAGCGAGGGACATGCCATGGCGCCCAAGGGAGGCGTCCAATTCGACAAGCTGAGGACGAATTGTGCCGACATGGTGCGTTACCCCATGTCCACCTAGAGCTATCTTACCAGACTGTGCATTTGCTAACTTGTGAACTCGCTATAGCCATATGCCCAGCGCTATGGGCAGAGCAAAATTGCGCTTATTGGCCTCACACGGGAACTTGCGGCCCGTCACCCTGAGCTGAAAACAGCTGCGGTGCATCCTGGCAGGATTCTTACAGGTATGGCAGACTCTCTGGCAAAGGAAAGCTTCCTCGTTCGCGTAACGAGGCCCATCGCACCCTTCTTCACCGTGCCCGTGTCTGTCGGCATCACAAATCATCTGTGGGCGGCGACCAGTTCCAGCGTGGTGAGTGGTACCTATTACGAGCCAGTGGGCGTGCCTGGAAAGGAATCAGCCCTGGCGAAGGATGCAGCGCTATCGAAGAATCTGTGGGAGTGGACTGAGAATGAGCTCAAGGGTGTTGAGGCGCTCAAGTAGAATATACCCATCGTTTGTCTCTATATCCGCTCCATGGAACAGCCCATCTACCAAGCACGTCAATCGTTTTCACTGTTCTGAAAGTTGCTACTCGATCTACTGACCATCCTTCCACATTCTCTCTACTATAGTTTCGCCAGCGTCTTCCAAGACCCGTAAGAGTAGTGGTCAAAGCAATGTGCCGCTATAGCTACCAGCTGCTGTGCTGCGGTTGAACTTGATCGGCATGTTGTAAGGGTTCGTGGTAAATTAACTTGAGCTTTACTCTGTGTATTCATGGTTTCCGACATGTGGAACTTGGAAAGTTATACCCCGCGGTTAAATAGATTGGTCAGTGGCAGTGACACGATTAGGTCTCTCTTGTCAGCGGGCGGTAGTCTTGTAAGGGCTTTGGGGACACGCCATATTATGTCAAGCGAAGATTCTAATGAATTACTTAGACTCTCTACTATCATTCGAGGTGCCCCAACGTAGAAAAACTTGGGCTACAAAGCAACAAACGTGTGCGTTAGCCGCACGAGCAATTTCTTTGGAGCAGAGGTAAGACCGCATGATGCTATTTATTCGGAGGATGCCGACTACATGCGCAAGAAAAGGACTTGGAGCCTAGATATGGAGTGAAGGGGAAAGCAAAAAAAGAGGGATGCAAAAAGGGCCTGTGGAGACACGGGGTACAAGAAAGTAACTCAGGGCACAACATCATCGATCCGGCCAGACGCCCCTCGCATAGCCTTCGGCAGAAACTTCCTCGGAACCAATGCCACCACTCAGACGTTTCTATCCCAGACACTCCACATCCATTTCGTAGTTGTTGTCGCCCTCGACCGGCACCATAATGGTAATGGTCGTGTCACTGTCGTCGAACTTGCCAACGTACTGGTCGTAGAGCGGATAGAAGTACAAGACAGCGTCCTGGGCTGGTTCGCATCGTCCAGTCGGATCGAAGGTGATTGTCTCGGTGTAGGTCCAGCTCTGCTCGAGGGTGACGCTGATGGATACAGACGCGCTGAAGATTTCGAAGTCGGCGCCCATTTCGGCGGTGGTAGTCACGCTGGTACTGAAGCCTTCGCTGGTGGACCACTGCTGGCTGGTACCGGAACCGCCAACGGCGCTCACACGGTCGCGCTTGTCGCCTCGGATGTTCTTCGAGGTACCAAAGTTTTGCCAGCTTTTCTGTTCAGAATCGCGTTAGCAAGAAGATGGAGAGACGAGTACGATGTCCGAATACTTACTCTTTTGAGGAGACGGGAGCTCGGGGCTGGCACCGGTTTGACACTCGCTTGCCTCGCCTTCTCCACGATTGCCTTATGCTCCTCAATCGTCACCGTCTTGGCGCGTATTTTTCCTCCTGTGGCGCGCTTCACACTGCTTGGGGGTTGAAATTCCGGGTTGTTCAGGGCTACAACAATCACAGGGCCTCCATCAGGCGCGTTTCCGCCCGCGCCGTCCGGCTTGCACCACTGTTTTAGGAGTCCATACTCCGTCGGCCCATTGAACACGTTCATTGGTTGCGACGCCCCATCGCCCCGTTGGTTGCACGCCTGGATCATGCAGTTTGCGGGGGTACCGTTGTCTTGTAAAACATCGAATTGTGCGCATTGTCCATCAGCGACTTTGATGCCCTCGTCGCCAGTGGTCCAGTCAATCCCGGCCATGATCTGGTCGCCTGAGAAGTGGTTAGTCGGCAGGCTGCAATATGGGGAATGTTCTTACAAGCGTCGTAGTCTGGAAACAGGAGTTTGTCGCAGTAATAGACGCCGTTGAGCGGCGGCGGGGCACGGGGAAGCAAGCCAGCGGCGGCGAGATGGTGGGTCAAGCCAATTACGGCGAAAAGAGTGGCTTGCTTTGCGAACATGTTGAAAGAGATGCTCTGATTTGTCGAGGGTGGCTGGATAGTGAGGTTTGTCCTTGAGAAGCTGATGCTTATGAGGATATCGAGCAGATAAAGGGAGGTGGTCGAGGGCTTTATACATCTAGCATTGTTCCTCGAATGCCCAATTTACTCTCAGTGACTACGACCATGGACCTCTCTACGATGCAACAACCTTGCCAGGCAAACCCGGACCCTGTTCGGGCTTCGTGGTTTCACTAGATGATCCTCAATGATGCTGAGGCAGAGTTGCTAACTGTCAATTAGGAAGTACTCTGTCGAAATTTCTGCCATCTGTACCTTCAGCATTATGTGCACCCCTCCCCATATAACGCAGAAAGTGGAGGCAGTGGCGAGGCATGCGAGAAGTCATGAATACAAGACAGCTGATAGGCTAGCTGTCAGATGTTCTAACAGCTTGGGCGAGGGTAGTTGTTACCAAGGAGATCGAGCCTATCACCTTTCTGAGGTAGGTGATCCTTCACATGCCGCAGATTTGATGTCCGTCACCCAGCGTTTGTCCGCTATGCAGAGATGGGTGCGTATCTTACTGAAGTGATGATTAGCGTTGGTTCAATGGCTTGTGTCGAGTAAAGCTGATGGTAGAACAGTTTCAAGCAACCGTCAGTAGTTTTTATCGGATTGCTCGGCGGTATTGTACGACTCCTAGTCGACCGCCATAAGAGCAAACTACAGTTCAACATCGTGATCCAGTAACATACGCCATGTTGATTGGCATAGCTACTTGATTTAGTTAGATTCCGCCAGAAGGAGCACCTCGTGGGATTGGGGTAAGCGATGTAGTTCCCGCGAGATAACGTGCGTTTCTGAAGTCCCCAGTAGTAGTGACGGTCGGATTCGGAGTCGGAGTCGGTCCCAGAGTTGCTAACAATCAGTTCGGTCTGCTCTCCATGATGACCCGCTAACCTGATAGAGTAAAATGTAAACCTAAATAAGTAATTGCTAGACCTAGATAGGGAGTTGATCAGCTCAATTCACAGGTACTAGGACAGAGACCAGTATGGTACTACGCCTTACAACCCAGGCCAAAAACAGCAGCGCATGATACTATGTTAGCCAAGAGCTGCCACTCGTATGCCCCCGTTTCGACGGACCATGTAAAGCCCAATTGGACGTTGACATCGCATCGACTATCCGGTAGGATTTCGTTCAAACGCGGCGCGTGCGGCTCCGACGTCATGTTAAGTGCATCTCGCGCGAGAAACTGGCCACCAGACGCCTGGGCAGGGCGTACTCCAACTGCCGGCGGCTGTGCGCCCGGCCATAACCTTTTCAAAACTACAGATCTACCAAGCAAATTTCGATTGCCTTGTCCAGCTTATGCGATTTCAAGAAGCCCATGTGTCACATCCTTGGCCTTGCGCGCGGACATTTAAACTTCTCTAAATAATGTCTTCTTCCAGATGTCTGGAAGAGCTCCCTAACGGACTTAAGTTTAGAATTGCTTTGGCATGCGCTTTTCGTGACGAAAGAGTCCGGATGGTCGTTGATGGCCGTTTGGGTGTCGGAGCTATCTCCTCTCCTAATTCCCGGAGGCGGAGCTGTTTACCCCTAACTCCAGCCTTTGAGCTTAAGTCCACAAGCCTCTGCTCCAGAAATCTACTGCACAGAGATTGTGTTTATGTTGCATGTCTGATGGAAGACCCTGGTTTGGGATGGTTAGCCGCACTTCCGCTTCAGTTCATTGGATCCCCGATCTATCTCCCAACTCAAGAATGCAATGTGCGTCGCAAACGCAAAACGTAGTCTGACCGAAGGCATCGAAGCCCACCTGGCCGAACTTTGCGAGCCTCCATATCCTACGTTCCAATTGAATCGAGTTCCTAAGTTGTCCTTTTGACATCGCATGCGCTTGTGTAGTTGCGCGACTCGCGATTCGCTAGAAACCCGCCACCCGCACCCGTACCCGTACCGTACCTGTGCCTACATGACTCTACAATTAGCCGACCTCCACATTTTACGGCCAGGCAAGTTTAGAAAAGTAAGCTATGTCAAAGAAGACAAAATCTATAGATCTTCTCACTAATGCAAATATATAATTTTAGGTATGAAAGACAACTCTGGTCTAAAGTGTAGCTAAAACAATAGCAAGCAAAACAAGAAGCATACTAGGCTCATGACATGTGGAATACGCAGTGTGATACCACTACTCTTGGCACCATCCCAGCATTGATGCGCCTGGCCATCAACCATGCACAAGCTTCTATATACACCACAGGGTCAGAACCAGAACATACACACCAATCCGCGGCGAGACTGCTGCAACAAAGCAGCTCGCCAGGGGTGTAGGTCATGGAACAGCCACTTACTCATAAACATCGAAACCCACCACATCCGGCGCCCACCCATCACCAACGCCACTAAACACAACCGTGTTCGCGCCATCCTTGAACCCATCAATCTCAATGTTCAAGCGCGTGTACTCGTTCCAGCTCTGGCCCGAGAGAGGCACTGCCCACGACTTGGACGAGGCGCCGTTGATTGCAATGTTGATCTTGCGGATGTTGTTGTCGGAATGGTCAAAGTTGACGAAGTCAATGCCCATTACCTTCGTGCCGGGGGTCTTGGCCGAAACGGAGCTGTAGGTTGCGGTTGAACCCCTGCCGAGGTATCGGACCCTAGAGCCGTATTTGCAGTCGGAGCCTGTACAGTAGTCGCTTTTGGCCGAGCCAGTAAGTGTGCCGTCGACAGCGTGGTGGTAACCGGTCGAGCTGGGCGGTGTCTTGGTCATTTCGATGTTGGAGAGAACCCATAGCTTCAACTCGTGTGCGTTGAGGTCGAACGTTTGAAGACCTGAGCGCCGACCCATGTCCTGTGGCGTCCATGGATCCCTCACATCTGCCGACTCGATTCCCATCGACCGCAAATCGAACTGGACATTCCTGTTTTGGGCCTTCCAGTTTGCGATGCCGAGAACTTGCTTTCCACCAGATAGCTCTCCGTGCCAGACATCCCACTCCTCAGCGTATCGTCGAACGAGATTTGCAGGCTTGCCGTTGGGGTCCTGGTTGATGGCAATGATTTCCTTCTTCGACAAGGTCTCAAGTGAGTGCTTTGGGAAGCTGTCATCCAGTATGGCACCGATGATGAGAGGGGACTTGTTGATGGCCCACATCTTGAAATGGAACCTCTCTTCCTCTGGGGTAAGAGCGCCCAGTCCAACGCTAAGCCGTGTGTCAGTCAGGCATTGAGCAGGAGCGCAGGGAGAATCCAACTTACATCAGCATATCCATATCATTGAATGCACCAGGCGCTGCACTAGGCTGGTATGGCACTACTTGGTTCGTGATGCGCCAGATGCTCGCCCAGTCTTTGCCGATGTCGCCGCTGATCCTCCAGGTATTTGCAACCTTTGATGCCCTAGTGTCTGGTTAGGAGTGGCAAGGTCGAGAGAGCTACGACGTACCAATGTCCAACATTGTCGCCATTACCCCACTGGCATACAAAGTACTGTATCTTGTGGCTTACATTGGCCAGACTAGCAGCCATTTTCTCAAAGTACTTGGAGCTCATGTACTCAGGACCGTTCCCATTCATCTCTTTGTCGTTTGCCATGTAACAGTTGTCGTACTTGAGGGTATCAGCGCCCCAATCGGCAAAGGACTGGGCATCGAGATCCTCGTGGTCTGCGACGTTGTTAGTTCTGTCTTGGAAACAATTGATAGAAGGGGGATCTTACCCCGAGAACCGGCAATGGGATAAGGATTGCACTGTTTGAAACCAGCCCCGGAGTACATCCCAAACTTCAGTCCGCGCGCATGGAGAAAGTCTCCAAGTGCCTTGCCGCCGGAGGGGAAGGTGGAGGCGTTCCACTGCATTCTATCCTGACTGTCGCGTTCTTGGGCGTTCCATGCGCAGTCGGTGGTGACAAGGGTGTACCCCAAGTCCTTGAGGCCCATCTTGACGAGAGCTTGCGCATTCATTCTGACCTTTTCTTCGTTGATATCGCAGGTGTAGGCGTTGTAAGAGTTCCAGCCCATGGGCGGAGTGGGCGCCCTGAAGAGCTCGCCATGAATGGAGGGTGCGAGGAGGGCTAGCAGAAGACCAAGTAGAACTAACATGATGCCCAGGTCAGAGTTGATTCAGGTGCGGTGTGGTGTTTCGATCAATTCAGGTGTGCAAAGAAACTTTTGTACTGCTGGATCTAGACGCAGCGCAGTGCAGCGTAGTGAAGTGCAGCGACTAGACCGGTGATTGGGGCGTGTGGATCACAGGGAAAGAGAAGGAAAGAGCGCCCGGGCCAGTGACGTGTGAAGATAGAGTTGTTTGATTTTTGCATCCGTGTCTGGACCGTGAGTACGATGACCACCGCACGTACAATTTCGCAGAGACGACGCCGTAACACGCGTAGGCTAGCAGAGCACGGGCAGTGATTCAGGAGTGAATATTTCATCTACCTCCGCAACGCTCTCCGCACAAAACGACGCACCTATGGCAAAGTGTATCCTCCATCGATGATGACGTCGCTACCAGTCTGATAACTCGATGCATCGCTCGCCAGATACAAGAACAACCCTTTGATCTCCCTCGTCTCGCCCTGACGAGCGAGCGGCGTCATCCTATGAGCCTCATTCTGGACCCGCTCCGAGGCACCCATCGCCGTGTTGAAGAACCCAGGCGACACCATATTCACCCTGGCGAACTCCCGCCACTCGCGTGCAAGCGACTTGCCTAGATGACTGACATAGGCTTTGGTCGCGTTGTAGATCTGTTCACGGTCAATAGGCTGTTCAACTAGGGGCTGTCGAAGAGTATGGGCTTACAGGTTGGTCCACGGGGACATTGACGATGTGTGCGGAGATGCTCGAGGTGATGATAAGATTACCCGAGCCCTGCTTCTTAAACACCTCGCCAGCAAACTTGGCGCAATACACCACGCTGTCCAAATTGACGGCGTTTAGTTGCTTAATCTCATCAAGCGGCATGTCCAGCAGCGTCTTTGAATTCGGCATGCCAGCGTTCGCAACAAACACATCCAATCTCCCAAAATCTTTCACCACCTTTTGCACAGCCTCTTTGACCTTCTCTGGGTCTGACACGTCGACCTGGTAAGCAATCGCCTTGATGCCATGCTTTTTGGATAGGCGTTCGGCGATGTCCTTGGCAGTGGGGTTGGAGTTGTACCACAGTGCGACGTCGGCACCGGCTTCGGCGTAGCCTTCTGCGACAGCGGAGCCAATGCCACCCGATGCCCCTGAAACAGCGCAGACACGGCCTTTGAGGGAGAACTGTTCAAGGACGTTGTCTGGGATAGAGGGGGCAGCGCGGGCCGGACGCTCGCCGGCGCAGTCTTCAATGGACATGGACATGTTGGAGGTTGGAAGTGAACGACGATTGAACTTGTGCAGATTCGGTGGATTGGACAAGAAAGTCTGCAAGGAGGGAGAGTGTGTGGTTGTGTGTTCTTAACAATGTTTGCATGTGCTGTAGAGGTCTTGTGGAGCCATGACGGCATTATGGGCGTCATTGGTGGAAACGGTGCCGATGCGACCGAGTAGCTCTGTGCTAGGAGACAAAGACGAGGCGGCAACGAAAATCGGCTTCAGTGAACAAACAGCATCTACTATCGCAGCAAGAATAATCAACAGCCTACTCAACTGCCCGTCGCGCTTTTGTGCTTCCTGTCTGACCAAATTTTGTCCCGCAGTCACCTCACGCCTCCAATGCCTTGATACCCCTGATTTGCACCTGGCGCTCCTGGAGAGTTTTGAGCGCCCACAACGCCAGCTTCATCTCCTTGACATGTAGGGTGGCCTCGGTGTCACCAAAGGCTTTGACAGCCTCGTAATAGATGGTGGCAGCCATCTTGCAGACATGCTCCGACCACTCGCTCTCGCACTGTCGGTACATATCGCTCTTGAAATTCCTGTCGATACGCTCTTTGCTGATCTCGTCGAAGCGGAGCTGTTTCTTGTAGTTGCGGTAGGCGAAGTCGTGGCGGTAGCACGAGGGGAGGACTGTGGACAACTGTCAGGCACTTGCAGGATGAGTGTGAGGGAATGCGGTACACTCGAAGGACAGCGGGTCGTCGGGCGAGCCGGAGCAGCCGTCGGACCCCTAGTCCAGAGTCACGGGCGTTTTTGAAGCTCGAGCCCTTCTAAACTCGGTGATGGTGGACTCGAAGACGAGGCGGTCGGTTGTTTCGATATCCGTTTCACGCAGAGCATGAGCGCTGGATGTCGCGATGGCGAAAGAGGCAAAGCCCATGGCGATAAGAATCACAGACCGCTTGGTAAGGGGTGGAGGAACCGAGCACAGGGCCATTGGTATGGGAGCTGCGATGGCTTCGGAGATAGCGATGTTCTCGACGACGTCCAAAGAATAGTGGTTCTCGACAACGGGCCAGCAGAGAGTGCGCACGCTGCTGCATCTTGTGTTTTCAAGTGTCCCTGCTCTTTGCAGCATACCAGCGGTTTCTCCAACGAACGCAGCCCACCTTCCTCGCCGGATCGAACCCTCGCTCCCGCCTTGTACCGGTACTCGTCTCTTCTAGCGCTCTGCTCCGGCCACTGTTCCAAACCACACCTTTGCTCGCCAATGCTTCATGGCATCTCCAGCACGTCGAGAGTTGGAGGTTCCGGCCATGGCACGGCTTAGTAACACGAGCTCGCAAGGGCCGCGGGGAGTTGGCGTTGGCGGATGCGCGTGCATGTCGGGTCGTCAAATGCTTATGCAGCGAATGGCAGACGGCCGCGTGCTCGTGCATGGCTTGACTCGCGCATCTCCACCAGCTCCACCACGCAATTCGGCTTGGCGAGGTCCTCGAGTACCGACATGGAGACGCGAGTGGCACAACGAGATGCGCTGGAAGAGCGCTGCATGGACGCGGGCGGCAGCGTGACGCGGCATGGATGAGGGCACCTGGGATGCGTCAAGGCCGTGTAGCCAACGGCTGTACCCGCTCCTCCGCACCGGCTTTTTTTTGGCGTACGCACGGGCCCCTTTGTTTACACCTTGCCTGCAGCAACACCACAAGCATTGCCCGAGCGGAAACAAGAATTCGCCGCCCGTTTTTCGCCCCGACCCGTTACTCCGCATACATTTCCACCATCCCTAGTTCCTACTGTGCCCTCCACCTCTCGTCGACCGCCACACCGCTGCTCATGCTCGCCGCCGACACTCCCGCTCCACGCCTGTCACCCCCCGACGCACTCTCCGCCCGCTGAGTCTCGCCCGACTGCTTCGCCAACAGTACGCACACTGCCTGGCCAGCTCCAGACAGCCCTGAGGGGCATTCTCGCGCGCCATGGACGGCCCTCCTCCGCCTCCACCGCATGGCTCCAATCCCAAGAGCACAGGGGGCCCCGGGAGCGGCGGGCTGCCGGCCGGCAACTACGACATCTTCATCATCCCGCCGCACTCGTCGGGCGGCGGCTTCGTCTATCTGCCTAGCCTGCAGGTCCAGCGCAACAGCTTCATTGCCGGCGTCGCCAGCACCTTGGCCAGCATTGCCGTGTGGATGATGATCGAGCCGACAATCAAGCAGTGGTTCGTCATGGTCACCCAAAGTGTCTCGTCCGGCGGAAACGGTGTTGTGCTGTTGGTCGCTGTGGTTGGCGTTGCCGGATGGGCGTGGGGCAAGACCCAGGGCGATGGCGGAGGCTTTGGTGGAGCTTTCGGTGGAGGATCCGCGGGGGGAGCAGGTGCTGGCGCGTCGGGTGCCAACTACCAGCGAGCACCCCCACCGCCGCCTCCTCACAACGGCTACCCCGGTGCCGGATCGCCTCCCCCGCAGGGCGCCAATGGAGGATGGCACGGGGCACACCAGCAACGAGGCACCGCGCCGCCGCCGCCTCAAGAAAACGACTCGTGGTCAGGCTCTGACCCCGACGCCCGCGCCAACTGGGAAAAGGCTCGCGAGGAAACCCGAAAGAACGAAGAGGAGCAGAAGAAGAAGGAAGAGGAGCGCAAGGCGAAAGAAGAGGCTGACCGGCAAGCCCGGGCCAAGGCAGAGAAGGAGAAATGGGAGAAGATGCGGGCGCGAGAGCGGGAGCAACGAGAACGCGATGCCCGCGAACGCATCGCCCGCGAACGAGCGCAGAAGGAGAAGGACGCCAAGGACAAGGAGGAGCGGGAGCGCCAGGCGCGAGAGGCGACGGCCCGGGAGAAGATCGAGCGCGAGATACGCGACAAGCTGGAGGCAGAGCAGCGGGCCAAGGCCGTCGAAGAAGCCGCACGGAAAGCAGCCGAGGACAAGGCCGCGAAAGAGGCAGCGGCTGTCAAGGCCAAAGCAGACGCCGAACGCGCTGAGCGTCTCAAAGCCGCCCGTGAACGCGCCCAACGCGACCGCGAAGCCCGCCTCAAGGCCGAAGCCGACAAGATCAAGGCCGAAACCGCGGCATCAGCACCCACAGACGCCGGTCGTCGCTCCACCACCTACGGCGGCATGGGCGGTGGTGAGCGGCTTGACCCCTTCGCGGGAAGCCGAAGCCCACCTGCGGGCTCGGTGTCCTCTAGCCGCACGTCTCCGATCAAAGCGACTGTGACGCCAAAGAAGAACTACGAGAAGCCGTCAGCCAAGTCATACATTGGCACTGAAGACGAGCACTCGTTCCGTCCCTATGACACACCCAGTGGCGCCCGACGCCCTCCCAAACCGCCATCCCATGGTTCGTCCGCGTACACGGCGTCGAGCTATGCCGCCTCGCAGTCTACCGCGCGCACATCGCCGCCGGCAAGCCAGCGCGGTCCGTATTCGACAAACGACCCAGACAAGATCCAGATCAAGGCCGTCTATCTCTTCAACGACTTGTTCCCGAAGCCTGTGGCCCAGCTCGTGTCCAACGTCGGCAAAGTGACAGACGGCTTGATCTTGAAGATCCAATCCGAGGGTTTGTTCATCGACGACGATGTGAGGAATATACCGCAGCGCGAGTGGGACGTCAAAGCTTGGACGTTGAAGCTGGTCGAGGTAAGCGGTCTCTCTGCTCACATAAGTTCTGCTCGCTGACCTAGAGATAGACTGGTGTCAACACCGCCAAAGGCCTACACATTTTCCGCGCCCACGTCCGCGACGCTGACGGCAAAAAATACGTCTTCCTGGTCGACGACTCGGAGAGCTGGAAACTGGCCATTGGGCTTCAACGCCTTCGAAAGGGACCGCTGGTGCGCAGTCTGCAAAACAGTCAGATGGCGCCGAACGAGGTGACGCGGATCTTGAGTTCGGTGCCGCCGGTGTAGATGTTGTTCGGGGCTTGGGATGGAATGTGCATCCTAGTTGGATCACAAGCCCAAGGAACGCAAAAAGTGTTCATTGTTAGTGCGACGCGATGAGATTCCCCCTTGCGTTGGTAGTCTTGGATGTTGATATCCCTCCTTTGATCTTTGTTGATTCTTGTCTGCATCAGCGATGGAGTTTTGTAAAGGAAAGGAAAGAGATGGATGGATGGGTTAGCGCAGTTCGTTCCTCTCTTTTGTATATTGCATTATGGTGGTGTACATATGGATCACGTTGTGGTGGTCAGTGTTTGGTCGGCATGGAGTGTTGGTACATTTTAAGCTCGTGTCGGAATATTCTTCCTTGAAATTGATATCAGTGGACCGCATGCCTGTCGCTATGTAAATGACTGCTCGGATGAAACCATCTCAGTCAGCCAGTCGGCTGGGTTGTCCTCAGAAGTGCCATCGAGCCCTAATTGGTGTTTGCAGTGGTAAAGGCCGACATGACTCCCACCGTAATGCATCGCGAGTATTTTGCCAGTGATCGAACGAGACACCTGCCCCAGATGAGCCCCAATCGACCAAACGCCTGGACAAGCATGAGCCAACGTACTACTTGAGCACCACCTGAATGCTTTTGTAGCTCACCACCCGAGAGCACGCACACTCGCCGTCGCCATCGGGACCCTGACAAACATGCGGCTCAAGAGTCCAGCCACCAGTGCAATTCTCAGTACCGTAGACGCGGACTGCCACTCGTTAGCCACCGTCCCCAAACCCCTCAAATAAACCAGTCCTTTCTCGTCTCATCTCCACCACATCATGGAGTTCCCTAGGATCAAACCACTTACGAGAATTATACCGCAACTTCCGCTTGTCAGAATCCACGACCCTCAATGTCTCCGCTCCCTCGGGAAACGTTGTGCACTTTCCATCCTCGTAGATCGGTAGCTGGTAGTATATGGTATCGTTGAGTTTGCAGTTCTGAGACCGGGTGTAGGTGTGAACGACGACGAGCGGAGGGCTATTTGGCGTCAAGGTTGATAGCGTGTAGCCCTTAGCGGCGGAGAGCATACCCGAAAGGGTGACCAGGAGGAGGAGCTGCATGGTGCTGGTAGCCGAGGGGAGGTTGCCAGGAGTACGACCTTGACGAGAAAGAGAGCGGAGTGAGGTGCTGATGATATAAGACAGAGATACATGGTTTGCAAACCACGGCTAGAAGCCGGCACGTGTGCGCTTCAAGCTATTTTTGCGGTGAAGGTTGACGTTGTTGGGGGTAAGAGCGATGGTGAAGGCGACCTGGGAGTACGAAGGCACGCAGGATCATCGATCCAATGAGCACTTCTTCCACCAATATAGCCGCACGAGATAATCTATAGCAATCTCAGACATACGGCACCTGCGAAGCATGGGGCAGTGCGGGCGACTTGTGGTGGGACAAGATAAGCCGAAGGGGTAATTATCGATCTAGGGGACGTTGTCGCTGATGGATATGGGCAAAGAAGTGGCAGGTCCTGTACTTCCGTACGCCATATAACCAGAGCTGCGGTTTGTACATGGGCTACTGAGCGCAACGTAATACACGCATTTGTGTGTGCGACAAAGTCGCAATTGACGGGTCATTATTACTGCTATGACGCTAGTATTGCGGACCACGGACAATCACTCGCGGTCCCGATTAGGAGCGGGATTCGCACCTGCGCAGTAACGTCAGTACATCTATTAAAAACATCGGGGAGGACTTGTACTCACCAAGGACCCAGCCAATGCCGCTGGCTAGACCGCCAGTCACGGCATTGGCCACCATGTCCCGCCTTCGAACCCGATCATCACCACCACCGATGCTTCCGGAATCGCTCAAGTCCATAGACACTCGTTCTCTTTCGCCGGCGGTGTCCCTGCTCTCCGGGTTAGATACATTTCGACTGTTACCACGTAGCGGGAACGCCGTCTTAGAGAAGGCAGCTGCCGCTCCTCTAGCAACGTCAAATAGTCCCATAGGCGCTTCTTCCGCAGCGCCCCTGCCGACTTCGCGCCGCGGTTGTATAGCGATTATGTCGTTGGCGAAAGCACCCGGTAATCTGCGGTCCGCCGCATCGTTGAACTGCTCTTCAGCCTCATCTTCCCTTGCGAGTAAGCTTGTCAATTCCGCCTCACATTCCTGCCACACAGCCAGCACCTCCTCTAGGTGACGGGGTGGCGCAAGGAGAAGTGCTTGCGAAAGAAGCTCCATGCGCTGCTCGAGTCTCCGCAAGTCCGGACGGGCGACCGTGCTGGATTGACCCCAGGTTGATGATGTTGGTGACGAGCGGTGGCGTCCGGCCTGGAGAGCGGCACGCCATGCCACGTCTTCAGCGTCATCTTCTTCTTTGGCCGAGTCGTATGAGCCAACAGAAAAGCGTTGCGAAGACATGGATGCAGCGGGAGACGGCGTTGGTGACGGGGTGCTTGGAGTTAACCGATTGACTACGTAGGAATATGCAGTCTCGAAGTCATCCTCTTGAAGCGCTGCTTCCACCGTCATGCCGATCACCCGGCGTTCGGCCGCAGCTCGTTGCTTTGCCATTGCGGCCGGATCTGGCTGCGTCGTCTCATCACGGTCGTTCATAAGTGTTGACGGCATCGCAACAACAAGGTTCTGGCCGATGGAGATGAGATCGTCGAGGTGGGTGTAGCTGTTGAGATTCTGCGACAACAGTTTTGAGATGAAGGACAGTGGATCGGCGCTCACTCGAATATTGACAGGCTGGAACGGAACACCGTGTGTGAGCTTCAGCGAGTAAAAAGACATCGCATGCGTCGCTGAGAGCAAGGCCTGGATCCGTTGAAACGAGCGAGAATCGGGAAAGTGCGATTTGAAAGCCGCCACGATGTCGAAAGCACGTTTCATACCGCCACGCGTTCGGTTGCCGTTACTGGCATTGTCGTAATGGTGCATTGCCGCTTCTAAGACGATTCTTTCGACGTCAGAGAGAGGGAGCGGCGAATTGCCGCTCTGAATATAGATGTGCGCGGCTAGTCGGTAATGGCTGCCCTCGAGCAAGCCTTTCAAGATTTCCGTCTCTAGTGTCGTGCTGGGGATGTGGCCGAACAGGCCTGGGGCGTGACGGTCCCCCGGGGCAAGTTTGCTTCCCCAATTCCAGAGCCAGAGGAGCTTCGCCCTGATGGCTAACCACTGTTCGTCATCCTTGTTGCCGCCACTGCCAAGGCCATGAACAATCTTCTGCAAGAGAGCTGTTTGCTCGGCAACATCGTTACGGAGGTACATGCGCGCAGTGTCTCTAATGGAAAGAGAGTGTTGCAAGCTAGTCAGAACGCATGTGGAGAACAAGAAGAGCTCAAGCAGACGGACAGTAGTCGGCTGCGGCTGCGTCAGGGTATTGTCCACTCGTGACAAGTGTTCCCCCTGAAGGGCGGATGGAGACACGTCGGACAACTTGGAGCCCTCCAGGTCGTAGGATGGCAGGGCGTGCACGCCGACACTGAGATCTGCTGGTGGTTCTAGTCCGAGAAGGTCTGACAGTCGCGCCAGTAAGGCGTGCGCCGCCTGGAGGGACTCGATGCTGCTGCTGCTCACAAGGTATAGACACACCAAGGCCGTCTGCGCGTACCGTAGCTCGAGCTTGCGCTGCGTCTCGTCGTCGATATTATCTCGTCCCTCATCGAAACCCCCCAGATCCAAGTCCTCGGGTCCGTCCCACTCGGCGATTGCTGCAGTCACCAGGGGCAGGTCTGCCGTGGATGTACGCACCAGCCAGTCAAACAGGCACTCCCAGTCATCCTGGTCATGCTGCGGTGTTTCGGTAATGGATGCCCGCCGGTCCTCGGGCGACAGCTTCCGCCTCTTGCGATCGCTCGCGCCGGAGATCCACGGCCCCACGACGCCTCTCAGGTCCCGAGCCGCATTCTCTCTGCCCACTGTACCTACTTGCGCATGGCGCAGGTTCGACAGCTGCAGGTCCACGGCGCGCCGGCCCTTCAATCGGGCGAACTCGTCAAGCGAGGGTGCGGCTGCCTGTGGGTAGTACTCGTAGCCGAGCCGGAGCAGGGGCAGCACCGTGGAAATGAACCACGTGCGGAGGTATTCGGAGTGGCTCAGGAACGGTACGAGGAGCTGCGGCACGAGCTCAAGGAGGCCCGTCTCGGCGTCGATGCGGTGCGCGCGGTGCACGAGGAAGTGCGTGAGGGGGTCGACGTCAGGTTCGGAGCGGTAGAGGGCATGTGCGAGGGGTAGCAGTTCCAGCTTCCGCCTTTTCCGTCGCGCTTGTGCATTGGAGAGCTTCTCCACCGAGGTGAGGTCCAGGGTGCCCGCAGCGTCAGGGCCCGGCGTGCGGCTGTTGTTGTCCAGCTCGTCCAGGTACCCGATATACGTCGACGGCTCGGCACTCTCCGGCAGGTAGCTCAGCAGTAGACGCAGTGTCGTCTCCAAGTCGAAGTCGGCCTTGCGCAGGGCCGTCAGTGCGCGCAGGCGGGTGATGTCCAGTTCGGCGGCGTACTGCACTGCCAGAAGGAAGCAGTGGGGCGCGGACAGATCTCGGAGCTTCTGGAGCTCCAACATGGTCTTAGATTGTGGAATTTTGCATCATATTATTCTGTTGTTTGGTATCTCGTAACTCGTTGCTGTTGTCTCGTTGCTGTCTTTGCGAAGGACACGCATCGCGAACAGCGAATTCGACGTTGAATCGTTACGTCAGCGTGCACGGGCTCATCGGAGGTCCGCATCTGTCCCTGCGCTTTGCTCGACGACTCGACGCCTCCCTATGAACTTGGCACAAAGCAGTACTTGGTGAACCCTCTAGGCTTGGATGATAGAGACTCTTGTTAATTCGAAATATTCCTGGTCAAATGGTTGATTACGAAGTAAGCCGCGCTGACAGTCCTAAGGTAAACTCAAGTACATCGGAAGTACAAGGAGACTGGTACAGAACATCTGACTGCAAATATCTATCGTCTATTGATATCATGACGTCTTTACATGACAGTACATTGATACCGCTTTCTCTCATTCCTTCGTTGACTTCCTTCTTGACCTTGTTGATTATATTTCTCTGTCAGCTGCGGGACGACCCCATGGAGCTCTGCAAGGTGAGCGTCTCTATTCATAGCCGATAGTGCAGAGGGACACACTTCTCTCACCACTGCCTGTGGATGCTGGGGTTGCTTGAGTGTCGACCTCGTTTTGGGGTAGAGAGAGTAAACATTATTTGGCGGGGGCTTTTTGTGTTTGCTGGGTGTCATCACTTGTGACTGTCTTTTCTTGCCCGTTGGGTCAGTTTTGAGCGTAAAGTAATTTAGAGATTATTTGGGTTCAAGAATAGGTAAATTTGCACTGTTATATTAGGCTTCAGGTCGAGAACAAGGCTTTTATCCTCTGATTCATGAAAGGAGTCAAAGGGCCCGTCCTTCAACCCAACGACACAAAGGACGTACCGCCGGAATCGCTACACTGATGGCGACTATGATCAATTATACCCAATCTCCAAGCAACACACAGCCGAATCACATTACTATACGGCCGTGCTTGTTAAGGGGAAGAAAGAGCTAGACCACTACACGTGACATGCGTGATACACTTTCTTCGAAAACTGTAACAAAACCCCAACTACTTCTCTAGTGTACTGGCAGGCAAGACTTGATTCTCCAACGGCCATATTTGTCAAGCTTAGCTACAATACTGCACGGGAGCTTCAAGTAAGTTGCACAAAAGAATCTTCACTTGCTCACAGTGAATAATTGCTACGGTAATTAATAGGAAAGTAAAGGGTAAACGTCGGGGTGCGATATACCCGACAGTGACAAGGCTACCTAGGGGCACTTAACGCACCCTCCTTCTGCAGCAGCATTGCTATGTCTTTGTAGCCACAATATGAAGCCGCCTGGAGTGCGCTGCCGTGAAATCCACCCTGCGCATTGACGTCGGCGCCTTTGTCAAGTAGCAGCATTGCCATCTCTTTGTCGCCACGGGATATAGCCGCCTGGAGTGCGTTGCCGTAATATCCACCCTGCGCATTGACGTCAGCACCTTTGTCAAGCAGCAGCATTGCTATCTCTTTGTAGCCACGGGATAAAGCCGCCTGGAGTGCGTTGCCGTAAAATCCACCCTGCGCATTGACGTCGGCACCTTTGTCAAGTAGCAGCATTGCTATCTCTTTGTGGCGACGGGATGAAGCCGCCTGGAGTGCGTTGCTGTAATATCCACCCTGCGCATTGACGTCGGCACCTTTGTCAAGCAACAGCATTGCTATCTCTTTGTGGCCACGAGATGAAGCCGCCTGGAGTGCGTTGCCGTTATATCCACCCTGCACATTGACGTCGGCGCCGTTATCAAGAAGGGTTCGAACAGTTGCGTCGTGTCCCAATTCCGCTGCGATATATAGTGGGGATTTGCTATCTCTATCCTTGCTATTAACCATGGCAGGATCTGCGAGAAGTAGTGACCTTACTGCCGAGTCACATCCATTCTTGGAAGCCCACCATAGCGTAGTCCTATCTTTTGAGTCTTTTACATCAATCTTGAAACGACCAGAATCTACCAAGAACGTAAGAGCCTTGTCGTGTCCGAGCTCTGCAGCACACAGTAAAAATTCTTTACTTCTCGAGCATACAAAGTCGCGTCTCGCAGTGCTTTGAGCAAATTTTTGCTGGAATCTGTTTGTATCCACTGCATCAAGAGCGATGTCCATGGCTCGGTCGACTCTGACACATTCCATACACAGTTCGAGTGTTTCCTCGCTGCCAGTGGCAGCCGCTGCGAAAAGCGGGCAGCCGTAGCGCTCATCCTCCATTCTCAAACATTGGCCAACTGACGAGTGAGCTTTAAGGAGGTTTGCCATGTTAAGCTCGGCCAGCAGATACAGACAGCTGACGCCTTTTGTATGCCTGCGTATTTGGTGCTTCTCAAAAAGGTTATCCAGTTCAACCCACTGGCTAATTGGAAAACCAGCAAGAAAGTCTGCTTGAGAGATACCGTCACCCTCTGCTGCGTTTGCATGGTGCAGCACAGTTTGGACAGCATATTCCAAGAAGGGAAACTTTTGCACCGCCGATTTACGCAGGCTTGCTGCTTGAGGCGATGAAGCCGTTGGGAGGCTTTTAGGAATCTTCAAAGGCGTAGCAATGTCGAGTCCAATGTAGGTCAGGCAGCATTGCTTCAGTTGCTCGTGGCTTTGGCCCTGAAAGTTGCTTTCGAACTCAGGCCAGATCTTACCAAGTCCATTATCTTTGAGCAGAAAGTCTCTCACCGATTCATGTATAAATTGGACTTTCGGCTCCTTTGACACAGTGGCCTCAGCAAGACCTTTAGAAGAGTTAAGAAGGAACCGCTTGACGTCGTCCTTAGTAGTCTCCTCAGGATCCCATTGCAAAACCGCCGCAGGGTCAATGCTCGAAAGAAGGGCGTGGTACAGCTGCTCTGGACTTAGCGGCTGCTTTGCAAAGAGCACCCACTGAATGCACAGGACCAGCCGATATTTATTGTGCGAATCGCGCGTTAGGATGTCGCCGAACAGTTTATGCAAGTCGCCAGGAATCTCCTGCAGTTTCTGTCGAAGCGCATGCACTTGCCCGTCGTCGAATTCTTTGTTTAAGATATCCACGACGAGAATGACCCACATAAAGATCCCCGATGCCTTCTCTTGAAGCTCAACTCGGACCTGCTGAGCAGTCTTGCTCTTTCCGATCTTTAATTCAGCCTCAACGTAGTCAGTAATGTCTTGAGTATGCCCCACTTGTCCGTCCAGAATCAGCTCCAGTCTATTGCGGATCGTGATATGCGGATAGTGCCTGCTTGAGAAGCAGACCTGGAAGCAAATGCTGTTTGACACAGCTAGCTCGCCAATGTGCTCGAAGAATTGGATCATGTCCCGAACCTGTTGCTCTTTGCACTCGTCTAGCGCGTCGACGAAGCACACTACACGAGACTGTCCTAGTGCTAGTATTGCCTGCTCTATTAGCGTTTTTAGTGGTTCGATGCTCCACAGGTGGTCTGCGCTGAAAATTGATGTTGAAAGGCTGAGCGAGTCGAAGATGCTCTGGAGCGCTGGAAGACGTTCAAGCAGTTGTAGTAGCAGCGAACGGTATACCCCAATCGTAGACTTCTCTATGTCTTCGCCCCGTGCGTTGAAGAAGAAAGAGAGAACAACGCGGCCTCTCATTGTCTTGCGAGCATTGATCAAAGCAAACTTCATCAACGTCGATTTTCCTGTCCCAGCATGTCCCTTGATCCACAAGAAGCCGTGGTGTTCACCTAGCTTAGTTGTATCGAGCCAATCCAGGTACTGCGCATTCTTAAGAAGCCATCTGCACGTCTTGGTATGGGCGGTCTTGATCGTCATCTGGCGCGCATCGATCTGCTTAAAGCGTAAGGACTCTAGAAAGCTCTGTCTTTGTTCGTCGTTCAGTGATGTCTGGGTTCGTTCCTGGTAGTGAATGGGGACTATCATAGTAAGATCAGATTGCATCTGCACTTGAGCGCAATGGAGTTACGTACGCGTGGCAGTTCGTTGTCTGTCACAGTCAGCAGCGCGTTTGTAGGATGCATTTACCCGAGACCAGATTCAACTCACTCTACAAAATCGTTTTCTGCGCTACTGAGGATGTCGATCTGACGGCGCTTGAGGGAAGACCGATCAGGAGAGGGTGACTGAAGGCACCTTTCTGTCATAACATCAGTCTGGAGGCACCGTTTGTGGCAGTACGACCGTTGGACTGACTGCTCGCGCCGTTCATGGCATCCTCCGCCCGCCTTGTTTTCATTACATTTGCCGCTGGAATGGCCGAAAGTAACTCCTTCGCATACGCCGCTGCCGCTCCTGCCGCGTTGGCCTGCCACCGCTTGTTCTTGTGCGAGTCGGCGTAGTCGCTGATGCCGCGGATGACAAGACACGGGAAGTTGTTCATCAGGCCCGCCGCCTCCATCTCGAAGCACAGCACTCCACCGAGCTCTGCGCTGACTCGATCCCTCTCAAGAGCATTCTTTATCACCCGATTACCAGACGCGATCGTCCCGTAGTGCACCACCGCTTCTGCTTTCCTCTCGCGTTGTGATCGTACCTGTTGTCTGTCGGCGCCGCACTGATCGCACGCAAGGCCGCCTTCATGGTTGTAAGCTGCCTCAAACAAGACATCGGGTCCTGTTCTGTTGCGCTGGAAGGTGGGGATGCGCTCGAGTGGGGAAACGTGGTCGGATAGCGTGCTCTCGCCCAGCAATCCATTTGCCCGTACTGTGCTCACAGCGCTGAGCAGTATCTGCGGCGGTGAGTTTAACGACCCAGTCCGCTCAAACCCGTTCAGTGTCGTTTTCCCAAAGTCGTACTGTACCACTCCGCCGAAGCTCTGCTGTGGCTGGCTCACTACCACGTCTCCAAGTCGGATGTCTGCCTCTGCGCTTGGAACGCCTCCGCCAATGCCCACCATTAGTCCGAATCGGATTCCCTTGAAGGCTGTCATCATCTGCGTCGCTACAGCCGCCGCTGGATTGTTCCCAATGTGGCCTGCTGGCAGGCACACGATCACGACGTTGTGGCCTGCAATTGACCCCATGCAGTATACGTTCTCATCATTACCACTAACACCGCGACTAACATCCCCATGCTTCTCGTCGAGCATCACCTTCGCTGCCGCCAGCTCGACAGGCAGCGCGCACACCCATCCGACGGTGTACTCTCCACGGTGTAGTTGGCGTGGCATTCGGGATGGCTACGAGGGGGGAAAGGGGAGTGGATGAGTGACTGTTGGGGTATCACTTTTGGAGAGTATGCCATAAAATCATGATCTGGCAGCAGCAGCAACGTTGTTGACAATTGCCGCCGCTCAGTCTCAGCCTTGTCGCCTGCGCTGCAGCCAGACGCCTGCCTGTTAGCTGAGTAAATGGTCAGAGGTGCACGGCTGATTCTGTCGAGCGCAGCCGTAAGCGCTAGTCAGTGGTGGGACGGATCCGGCTCGTTCATTGGTTAGCCTGACAGTTGGGCGCTTGAAACATTGCAGCTAGACAGATGAAGTGTAGCGTAACTTTGACCGATGACTAACTCACGCGCTAAGCCACCGTGGCGTGCCCGTTTTACTGTGCTCCTTACAGGGAAGCTCTATGTGTCTCCTCTCTTCATTTCCCGTTGGCATTACAGCCTCGAGAACTGAGCTCTCTTACTAGCTACATCGTCCTGTGGGTCTGAGATTAAAAACAGGACAGGTCTCATTGTCGAACACAGAGTTGCAGCCAAAGCGCGAACTATCGCCACGAATGGAACGATCAACATCGCACTCAGACCATCGTACTTTTGTAATTCACCTGGCGTTATATGCTGAAGCAGTGGAATGCTAATATTGCACTCTCGGCACAGTTATACTACTGCGTGGTCTCACACAAAATCTTCGGGAAAATAATGGTGTTCCGCTACAGTTGGCGTTCCGCTACGGGTGGATGCACGGTAGTCCCAAATACATCCTTTCATCACTGGCCTGTTTTCCTCTGGCTCCAAATGAAAATTCTGACATTGCCTTATCTGCCATCTCTTTGTGAACACGAATCTTACCTGCTGCTTCTTTCCGATCTTGATTTGTCACCAGCGGAGAACTTCTATTCGATGCAATGTGTCTCGATCGTATTTCGAGAGCTTCGTCCCCTCCAGATGCCTATTTTCCACTCTGGTGTTCCGGTTCTCTGAAGAGAGGCGTCCGCTAGCAGTGTTTTGGCATCATAAACTCCGACGCACAGAAGGTTGCTCTTCACATCATGTCTCTTCACTCGCAACGTCCCAGGCAGACAACGCTCGCCAGCAACAAGATGCCAACTGTCGCAAACTCAAGCTGTTCATTGGCTCGTATTCACGTAGCTCAGTAACATAAATTTCTAGAAAGATCAATTGGTCCATCTACAGCCCAAACGAAATTCTAACATCCTCTACTACATAGCGAGAACCACGCCGTAATGAGAAGAACTATTGTACTTAGTCTTCAAAGTAGTCAAAACTCTTCCTGCGTCTAGATATCTGCGTTGTGCCGTTTGGGTCATATACTCGGTTTTTCGCAGCCTCTCAACCGCTACCACCAGAAAAATTACGAATCTCATCGTCGCCTTCGTGCCTAAAATGCGGCGACATTGCTTTATAGCTTGACATATATCCTCCACCACAGCTCTTACACTAAGCCCTCAGCATTCTCAATAGTCATAATATGGCAGCAAGTGAGTCTCAGAGCTTTACGATTACAATGACAAGGCATCTTCAGAGGTGTGGCGGCTGTGTCAGGATGATTGAGGTGATGTCGCTACACTGATCAGTACTTTCTATTGAAGCGAAATGACCATGGTCATTCCGAGGCGCAACCTGCACGTTCACACAATGATTACAGTGTAGTATGAGCCACATAGACCAATCAGCTGAGCCTGTAGTTAGAAGCTAGCGGCTGCCGCCATAAAAAGATTGGTATTAGTTACATGATCCTCTTCATCCCTACGCAAACCGTACAGTGCTTTGCAAAATCGTCTTCACTTTTTGCACACGCGTTTACTCTTTCAAAGCCATGCTCGCTCCCTCCGCCTTCCAGCCTGCCAGAGCCTGGGAACAAGAGACGTAATCGGGGTGATTGAACCCAAGAGCTAGTTGCTGACGCCGCACACATTCCACCATCAGATTGATAGCCTCCTTATCTCGGCCTTGTCTTTTCCATATCCAGGCGAGATTGGCCATGCTAGCCAGCGTAGAGGGATGGTCTGCTCCTAGCTTCTCCTTCTGAATCTCCATTACTTGCACCATGAGCTCCTCAGCCTTGTCATCTCGACCCTGTTGACTATATGTGACAGCTAGATTGGCCATGCTATTCAGCGTAGAGGGATGGTCTGCTCCTAACTTCTCTTTCTGAATCTTTATCGCTTGTACCCCTAGCTTCTCCGCCTTATTAAGTTGGCCTTGATTCCTATATGTCGCTGCCAGATTCGACATACTAGTCAGCGTAGAGGGATGGTCTGATCCTAGCTTCTCCTTTTGCATTTCCATCACTTGTACCACCACCTGTTCCGCTTCATCCCATCGTCCATCCTCATAGAGACAACTCCCGTATCTCGACATAATGTCTAGTCTCCATTCCCGATCTTTGTCAACAACATTGGATTCTAGCACAAAACGGGCATGTGGCAGATACGTCCTCCAGATACTTCTGTTCCGGTGGCTGTGGTCGGGGAATATGTCCCGAAGTCGTTCGATGACATTCTCCGTCGCTCGTACTAACACTCCTTCCTTCCGGAGCCAGTTGCGTGTCGCCAGATGCACCAGCTGATGCAGATCGAGAGCGCTGTCGATTGGCCGCTTGCCGATAAAAGAATACGCATCAAGCGTCCCGAGCGCGTCCGTCTCTTTCTTTCGCGATGGACCTGGCGGCAGGAGTGACTGCGGAATATCCTTCGGCTCAATGCAGGCCATGAATGTCAGGTAGTCGGCAGCAAGAGGGTCACGCTGCCGAATTTGCTCAAAGGATATCAACCAGGTAGTAGCCACTGGATTCTTGAGGCCGCGATATCGGCTGTCGTCCTCGAACTCCTCGCTGAGCAGGTCGATGACTTCTTCCTCTTGCTCTGCTAGTAGTGATAAGTATACTGCGAGCGATATCGCGTTTTGGTTAATGTATGCTGATGCCTGCACGATGGCTAGTGGGAGACAAGTGAGCTGTGAGAGCAGAGCATCTATGTTTCGTCGGTCTTTGGCAAGATCTGGCTTCACGAGGCACTTTTCCAACAGCTTAGCAGCCGCATCTTCTCCCATTGCAGGGACATCCACTACATTCTGCTGCGCAAGATTGACCGCAATCTTTCTGTTCCGTGTGGTGAACAGAACAGCACCCTGGCGGCTCTTCGGAATGTAGTCGACCAAAAGCAGCGGTCCTTGCTTGGCTTGCAGCCCCGGTCCAGGCTTGCCAATCCACATGTCCATGTCGTCCGCGTTGTCGAATACCAGCAGCCACCGGCCTGTGCTTTGCTTGGCGAGGTGCTCCTGCACCAGTCTTTTCACGTCTGACTCTTCGTTTTCCCACCCGTGTATGCGAAGCTGCTGCGCAGCGTCAAGGTATGCTTGATGAACCGCTTCCATGCTGATGGCGGGTATCCAGATGATGGAACAGTCAGGATACTTCTCTTTGGTCCGGAAGAGTAGCTCAAGTACAAGTTGCGTTTTCCCCACACCGCCGAGTCCCATGATGGCCATTTTTGTGGTACGCTCTTTGGCGAACAACATCCCTTCCAGCTGAGCAAGCTGGGACTCGCGGCCGGTGAAGCGCAGGTTTCTCTCAAATGGTACGATCCACGAAGTCCGATACGCTGCTACCGACTGCTGTCGAATGGTGCGCATGGCAAATTCATGTACACGAGCGGCGAAGGATGTCTCGGTCCTGTCTACTAGACGTCAGCCGAAATATTCTTCTTTCGCTACGTAAAGTCCTCGAGGTACACACTCTGTTTCAAGCCCAGGTTCTGAATGCAGTCCCGCACCCGGAAGTAACGATCTTTGTGGGTGATATATTCTTCCGTCGCTGCCTCCATCGCGCCCTTCTTCTTGTACTCGTCGAGCCCGATATTCTGCAGACCCTGCTCGACATTGAATCGGAAATACCGCTTTTCGTCAAAGTGCTTTGCATATCTCGCAATAAACATCCTTTCCGTATTCTCCGTCTCCGTCGCGATCTGCACCACTGTCTCGCTGAGGAATTTAGCCATGCTGTCCTCAAACGCCTTCTTGCCCGGGTTGCCTGTCCCGATCGAGATGAAGCACTTGACCAGCGGCTTCAGATCTCCTGTCTCTGTGCACCAGATGTTGGACGCTTCGCCCTCCACTTCATTGACGGGATTGTTGGCGCCTAGCCCGCCATCGGCAAACGAGCGGTCTCCAATACTGACGGGGTCAAAGAAGGTCGTGGCTGCAGACGTCGCTAGCGCAGTCTGGCATATCGTTGCGCGGATACTTGGCTCGTGAGGGAGGCTGTAGCTTCGGAGGCGGACAATGGCCTTTGTATGGCGGTCGGCCGTGCACACAAAGCTGGCTATGTTAGAGCAAGTCATCAAGCCATGATACACTTACGTTCTACACCCACGTTTGACACCATCATTGAACAAGTCGCGTTCGGATGTGTTGGACGCACGGCTCTGGTTGATCATTTTCAGGACTGCAGCCCCCAGCTTCGCCGAATCAAATCGCGACTTGACCTTGCCTTTGAAGTTGAAAGGAAGCAAGCTGTATGCCGTAATACACTGATCAACGTCCATCTCGAGCCGGCCGAGCATGATCGCAATAAGGCTTGCTGGATTCAGCACGTCGCATTAAAGATGTAAAGTCCATCTCACCCGCCAGTACTCGTCCCTCCGATAAGGTCGAATACTTCGCAAGGCTTCACCGAAGGAAGCTTGTCCTCCACTCGCGCGTGGTTCAGTCTGTCCATGATGCTCTTCAGGATGTAGAGCGTCGAGAGGCCTCGCACTCCGCCGCCATCGAGTGATAGAAGACACAAGCCAGTAGAGTTGATTGGGTTTGGCTCACCGCCGAGCGTGGTCGCTGTTGCTTGCTCCATTATGGCTGAGCTATATAGAAGTGCCCTCGCTCACTGCTTTCCGTTCATCTGGAAAAGACGTTCGAGCGCAGTGAGAGCACCATCAGCGCAGTGAGCAGGTTGGGCTTAGGCGCCGCCAAGCCAGCTGAAGACGGCCAGCTGAGGCTGCGACTTCGCTGATTGGCAGCGAGCGATCAGGCTGCTCCGTCTCTTGGCTGCACACCCAGAGCCCGATCATCGGTGCACATGGTTAAGAGAGTGCTAAGACTGTGGCAAACAGGCAAGGCATATAGCATCGAAGTTTGCTCTTTTGAGGAACAACTTGAGGATCCCTTATCAATCAATAGTGTAATGTAGTCTTGCGACTGCTTTTAATAGAATGAGCAAACTGAACAAACTGGACAAACACCTTTAGCAATGCGCCATATTTCACGTGACAACACTCAAATGTCAATACCGGGAGGTACGAAGGCTTGATACAGCCGAGGCACCCTAAGACATCACGCTAAGGCGGAAAGAGGTGAAGAGGCCCACTCTCTCTATCGGAGGTTTTAATTTTGTGTTCCGGGTACTCATTGAAATCTCGCTCGATGTCTAGACCTGGAACTTGTTGTCCAATGGTGTCAGTGTCCCTAACGGGTGTTTGCTCCTGGGTCTCAGGACCTGTCCCGCTCTTTGCCCTTTTTGCCATAATACCATCCCCATTTAGACCTATCCACTGGTCCGAGTTCCCTGTTGTACCGCCGATATGTGAGTCTTATTGTCTTCGGGAGCTACATGATACCCCGGAGCGTAGACTCTTGCTTCTTCCTCTGCATCGTTTGGTACGATATCATCAATCTCATGCGCCGAAGTCGCATCGAGACCTCGTAGTGATTCCACATCAAGATTGCGCTGGAGACTCGTGTCGAGCTTTTGTTGAAGGTGCATATAGATCTCGCCGTATGCTGCTGTGGCCATGTCTTTCGTCAAACATGCGCCCCGCTCTTCCTGTGTTTCCGAATACAGCTGCTGCTGTGACTCGGCATCAAACCGTTCCTGCGAGATTGCCTTGTGCCCCTCGTCCTTCAGATTTTGTTCGACATCTAGAAGTTGGGTCAGTGAAGCTGCTGCGGGAGCTTATCGATGCTACGCCGCAAGAATACATTCCGGACGCGAAAACCACGTACCAAGCCACCAATCTCATGTTCTCTTCCGGCCACTCCTTCAATCTCGCTACGAGACTGAGCGCATCGGATTTCGCTCCTAGCCATGTCGATCTCGCCCCATCCATCTCTAATGACCTATTGTAGGTGAGACATCATCGCCGTAACTGGACTTGGTAATGTTAGTCAGTAAAGCGACAAAGAATCACTATAGCATTACGTACTCGAGACTGTATTGCCCGTCTTTCTCGTCGACATCGTTGTCCGCTTGATCTTCGGCCTCGACCCCTTCCTCCACCTCAATTCTGTTCTCGCTTTCATCTTCATTAACTTCAAGATCGCATTTCTCGTTCGAATTTCCATGCTCTTGTTTGCTACACTTCATATCGTCGCAACTAGCCTCGCCCCTGTCTTTCAGCAGCTTCACTACCTGTTCGTGACCTCCGTCTGAAGCTGCGGAGAGTGCGTTGCTGTAGTATCCACCCTGCGCGTTAATGTCAGCGCCTTTGTTAAGCAGTAGTTTCACTACCTGCTTGTAGCCTTTGTAGGAAGCCGCCTGGAGTGCGTTGCCGTAGTATCTACCCTCCGCGTTAGCGTTGGCGCCCTTGTTAAGCAGCAGCTTCACCACATGCTCGTAGCCTCTGGATGAAGCCGCGTAGAGTGCGTTGCCTCCGTATCTACCCCGAGCGTTGACGTCAGCGCCCTTCTCGAGCAGCAGCTTCACTACCTGCTCGTGACCTGTGTCTGAAGCTGCCTGGAGTGCGTTGCTGTAGTATCCACCCTGCACGTTAACATTGGCGCCGCCCTTGTCAAGCAACAGCTTCACTACCTGCTCGTGGCCTCTGTATGAAGCTGCCTGGAGGGCGTTGCCGTAGTGTCCACCCTGCGCGTTAGCGTTGGCGCCTTTGTCAAGCAGCAGCTTTACTACCTGCTTGTAGCCTCTGGATGAAGCTAGGTAGAGTGCGTTGCTGTAGTGTGCACCCTGTGCGTTAGCATTGGCGCCCTTATCAAGCAGCAGCTTCACTACCTGCTCGTAGCCTCCGTCTGAAGCCGCGTAGAGGGCGTTGCTGTAGTGTCCACCATGCGCATTGACGTTGGCGCCGCCCTTGTCGAGCAGTAGCTTTACTACCTGCTCGTGGCCTCTGTATGAAGCTGCCTGGAGTGCGTTGCTGTAGTATCCACCCTGCATATTGGCATTGGCGCCCTTGTCGAGCAACAGCTGTACTACTTGCTCGTGGCCTCTGGATGAAGCTGCGTAGAGTGCGTTGCAGTGTTCACCCTGCGCGTTGGCGTTGGCGCCTTCGTTAAGCAGTAGCTTTACTACCTGCCTGTAGCCTCTGGAGGAAGCCGCGTAGAGTGCGCTGCTGTAGTATCCACCCTGCGCGTTGACGTCAGCACCCTTGTCAAGCAGCAGCTCCACTACCTGCTCGTAGCCTCTGTATGAAGCTGCCTGGAGTGCGTTGCCGTAGTGTCCACCCTGGGCGTTGACGTCGGCGTTCTTCTCGAGCAGCAGCTTCACAATTCTTCTCAAGCCGACAAGGCTTGCGTAATATAGCGGGCCAGGAAGTGACTCCATACCCTTCTGGAAATTAGGCTCCCCCCAACTTTGATCTGGATCATGGATTCTAAGCCAATTCAGATACGTGTCTTTTTTCTTCCAAAACATAACCATGGCTTCTTGAGCATACCCCTCTGACTGTTCCCCCGCAGTTTTAGCGTGCTCTATCCAGAATATGGCCGAGTATTCCGCCAGCCTAAACTCTTTCGCGTTGTCATGGCGTAGAAGCTCAGGTCCCTGAAACTGAAGAAGGTACCCAAGGCAGCTCCTTGCTATAGCATCATGGCAGGCGTCATTCTGCATGCCGTAGTGCGCTGCTGAGCCCTTTCCGATTCTATCCGAGAGGAGGTACTCTTTCACAGAGTAGTGTGCAAGCACCACGATTTGTCTTGCTGACCCTAGCTTTCCTTCTTCCTCATCCGTAGTCATGGTGACAAGACTAGAGCAGATGCTCAACACATCCAGCGGATCTTCCAAAACCTCTTCCGGATCGAATCTGGCTTCATCCTCTAAATCGATAGCTACTATCTCAGCAATTTCACCTACCGAGAGCGGCCGAGCCGAGAATGTTAGCCACCGTAGAATAGGGACAGCGTACTTCGAATCCGCTTCGGTGATCGCCGACAGAATGCGATCATATGTTTTGTCCAGCGTTGGCGGAAGTGTTGCAAGCGATTTCCGCAGCGATGCCCGAGTACGACACTCCCCCAACGTGTCTAACTGACAAACAGCCCATCGGAACCTGCATTGTTCATCAATCCTGCGTGTTCATGTCGGAGTACAACATCATTCATACATTCCTTGAGCCCTTTTCATGAGAGCAGCCTCGATGTCTTGCCTGAGGGCAGGGTCTCTCCCCCACCTGCTCAACTGCTTGTCGGCAGTCAGCCTTTGCTGTACGTATTTGTGTATGTCTCTGTCCACTAGTTTACTCTGAAGGCAGACGACATCCTGCTGGCGTATAAAGGTCTCCAACGAACTCTCTATGTCTCGTTCTTTACGGCTTGTCAGGAGTATGTGCGAATTCTGAAGCTGCCATGCAGACATTGTCTCGAGGATGTCCGTCAGCTCTTCCCACCCGGAACACTCATCAAGAGCGTCGAGGACAATGTAGATGTGCGGAAACTCCTGCATCATCTGCTGCAAAACTTCCAAGAGTGCATGCAGCGAGGGCTGTCGCTGCCCATTCTGACAAGAGGAGAATAACGTCCCGAGGCTCGTTGGGCTCCTGACGCACTGCTGCGAGAGCTGGCAGATCAAGGAGCGCACCATTAGCTCCGCGTCTTGCTTCTGCATGTCGTGGAAGTCGAAGAAGAAGTACGCAACTGCCTTGCCAGGGTCGCTGTCGCAGTGCTGAAGCACATTCTGGAGAATAGTTGAGCTGAGGATAGTCTTGCCGCATCCAGGTATGCCATATAGCCAGAGGAACGATGCAGCATCCGTCTTCCACTCGGTATACTGGTCGCTCTCAAGAAACCACAGCCCGGTAGCGTCTTGGCGTTGCTTGAGCGCTTTCTGGTAGTTCATAGAAGGATCCGGTGCAGATAGCCACTCACGTATCTTCACAAGCTTTTGGTCTGTGTATTGCGAGTCAGTAGGAGTCGTGCAAACTGCATATAAATCATTTACCTGTAAGCGGTTGCAGGGTAGATGATGCGGCGATGTGGTAGAATGTGAGCGTTGCGATGTAGTTTCGTAAGATCTTTGTGATGTTCTCGACCTTGTCCTCTTGATGTAGGCTAACCATCGCCTTTACACTCTTTGTCCGCCAGCTGTCGTTGGTGGCTGGGAGCGTCTTCGCAAGAATGGCGTCTAGCTGTGCTATCTGTTCTCGACACCCATCGACCACAGGTATGAGAGTATCTCTGGTGCCGGTATCTACCGAGTCCGTCTTGATATCTCGACTGATGTTCTGTAACGTAGTGCTCAGGACAGGCAACTCAGTGTTAATGTGGCGAAAGGACTTCGGTATTTCCCCCGCAGCTGAATAAAACTCATCGAGGCGACGAATGACCTTCGTGCTGAAGTCAACGAGCTGAACGATGCCCGCGACAACGCCGACGACAGCGAGACCCTCAGCCATGGTCGCGACTAAGGTTAGCTGTGCTTGCTGGTAACTAGTTGAGCGTGTAATGACAGGTCGAAGTTAACGCACAGTAAGCGGACATCGTGGGCGAGCGTCCTTTCTGTAGGCTGATAACAAGGCTGAGAGCTGAGCGCTGGGAGCTGAGGGAGGGGTACGCTGTGCAGGGCGCTGCAGATCGTGTCCCGCCAGTGGTGCTGCGTAGCGCCGGCAAGTCTGCCTTCGATGCCGCCACCTGGGTTGGCTGATTCGTTGGCACTCCGTGGCAGGCATGGGGCTTTGCCGCAACAAATAACGCCTGCAGAAGCCCACGCTATGCGCCGCAATTGTTTTATGAATGTCTGAGATAGGGATAGCGCTAGAACTTGTTGCAATTCTGTACCATGCAAAGTCAGCACTTTGATAAATATCGCTATCTTCGATATCATAGTTGACAGAGTAATACCTAGAATTTTTCGGAGCTATGAAGGTACTAAGCAAAATAGAGAGTAGAGAGGTTGATCAAAGACTTAGGCTTTATCTAAGCCTTCAAGTTACGAAGGCTAGCTAGAGTGTAGCAAAGCTACGCTAGAGCTAAAGTAGAACTAACTCTAGCTTATCTAAAAGAAGACAAGATAGAAGCTTCATCTCGTCATATGAACATATATATTATTATCAACGCTCATCGAAGTTTCACTATAAGGCGATTCCATTACACCTACTTAGCTTGTGCCTCGTTATGCCCCCTATATAGTAAAGCGTCAACACATCTCTTGCCATTTGTAACATAGATGTGGTTTCCTGTCTAGTATATTAACCTAATTTCTCAGTCCAACTCGGCTTATATGTGCCTTTCCCATCAAAATCAAGACAGTATGCTTTGAAATAGAGAAAAAGGCTAGACAAAAATAATAGAGATACATTGAATTCCGGTTCTGAGCCTTTCAGGCCAAAGAGCTGTCGCGATTTTCTAGAAAGAGAGCCAGAGAGAGCCAATCGAAAGATTAGCAGCCAAACAAAAGCACAGTATAGATGAGAGAAAACGAACGTAATCCCAAAGAAATAGCAAAAGAGAAACCTTTGCTGCCCAAGCATACTAAAGAACCTTTTGTGAAGCCCTAGAATAGGAAAGAGCAGTTGTAAGGGAAGGGATAACATCGCTGGTACAAGAAAAACTTTCACAACGTCTGGGTCTAGAGAAAATAGCTCGCTGAGACCCCTCACTAGTGTAGCGAAAGATCTAGCCATACTGTTGAAAGCTCTGGCGTTGAGGGTACGCGAAGCTGAGAGCAAGACCCAACTTCGGAACCATTGGACCTGTATACAGCCGAGGAATATAGGGAGGCAGCTGAGTCCAATGACTGCGCCGTACGCAGCAAAGCCCAGTGCGGAAATCCAACCCCCAGCATGCTCGTGCCAGCTCTTATCCAAGACTCTGGAACTATAGACCATGAAATGGAGTGAGAAAATCCAGGGAAACATACGTTTCTGAGCACGCCAGTAGCGTATTTTTGCAGATGTGAAAGCCGACATAGGGTGTTCTCCGGGCGACCCGAGCGAGTGAGGTGCGACAGCTACGAGGCGGAAGATTTCCCCAATAACGAAGGTCGCAAGAAAAACGGCGACTACGGCTTGGGTGAATGGGATTCCTCGCATACCGAAGATTTTGATGGCTTGTGGCAGACCGCCCAAGAAGAAAGAAAGCAGACTCAGTTTCCAGCCGCTTTCCAAGGCGACCTCGTGGAGTTGTAGTGTCGATAAAGAGAGCGCCTCTGCAGTGTTCTCAAATCGAGCGTGCCAGATGTAGGTCACTGCTTTTCTGAAAGAACATCCCGCGGACATCATCTGCCCCACGCCAATCAGCATGTGAATTGTATCAACTAGGCAGAAAGGCGCGGAGCTTTTGATTAAGCTGCTCAATCGTATGTCTGTACCAAGTACGCTGCCAGTATTTTGTAGCATGACTGTGAGAGTACACGCAATCACTGGCCAAAATGCGCTTTGCCATGAGACCTCCTGATTCGACGCGGATGCTGCAAGACCGATTAGTTGGATCAAAGGGCAGCTAGTCGCACAGCGTGCCTTACAAGGCGTCCCTGCACTTCCAAGATCCCAACTGGAGTTCATCTTCCAAGAACGTTGCACAACTGCGTTAGATTTGGTACTTTTGTGTCGCCGAGATGGGGTTGAGAATGAGTCTGGTAGTCGTTCTGCCTGGATATATCACAAGTTGGAGGGGTAGCGACGGGTGGCTGAGGTCGCTCAGCCCCGCCCACAGCCACACTGTGAATTGACCTATTGTAAGTACCACCTAGAACATAACCCAAGCATTACAATACAGGTAGCTACGTGCGCAGAGCAATTCTATTGCGTCGAAGTCTAAGTACCCCTCTTTTTCTCGTTACAGTGTTGATCTCGCTACGCAGTGAGGGATATTAATGGTCGAAATTCGCGATTGGACAGGGGGGTCATGTGGTAGTTGAAGGGCGATTAGTTATTAACAGCAGTAAGAAAACAATCGACGACACGGCCAACATTACAGAGATCTGCGTCGGAGACCGATATATTGAAGGACCAATAGCTGTAGATTTGGAACATATTAGCTGACGTGCATCCCTTCGTAACGGAACAACCGCCGTAGCGGAACAAAACACTGGTACTTTGACTTCAATGCAATGAAAAGCCTGCGCACGTCTTGTTTCCATTAACATTCTTCTTGTGTACTATGCTTAGACTACTTTCGAACCTCCAAGACCCTATTAATACAACAATTACATTCGTATAGACGCCGTCCCGCCTGATATCTACAACGTACGTCTTCATGGCGAAAACGAGCCTTGCCCACTACAGGGCCGCTACACGGCTTACACTAACGTCGTAATCCATACAACGCCCTTATATAAGCCTAAGAATCCGATAGCATTGCTTAGGATTTATAGTTCGCTGTAAGGCTGCGGATAGCGCTCTGATCATGCCAAGCGCTCTAGGACAACCGAAAACCGGCTCAGATTGGGAGCAGGGGCTGAGTTTAACGGCCCTGGCGTATACCGGTAGCTCGTGTCAACGAACACACCCAGCACCTAACCCGCAATCAGCTTCCGATACAGCTATCGTGCAACTTTGAGACGCAGTGTAGTAGACGAACAGAGCTCGCGAACGCTTCCATGCCATAGAGATCAACCGCCGCGCCGCCCTCCAGCTCCGCAGACCCACCGTTGATCCCTCGTCCGACCCATCACGTCCTCGTCTTTCTCGAGCACATCGCAACCGATACATATACGCAACTCTATCCTCAGCGTAACCCCCGCCGAATCCCTCCTCCACCGCTCTAGACCTTCGGTCAGGTTACCGGAATTTTCAGCCTTGTCAACGTGCACGCTACGATCTCCACCCGCTCTTAGCTACATTCCGGATGAGTATTCCTCCAGCAGTCTTTAGCACCGCTGGACAACGGGCTATTTGAATCCTATGAGTTCTGTTTTAATTACCATGTCAGGATCTGCCTCGGAGGAGCCTGATGCTTCAAACTGGGACTGGGCAGATCGAGGAACACCACACGTATTATTCTCCAAGGATGAGCCGCTCCCATTTCAGGAAGGGGACATACTTGGCCACGGCGTCAACGGACCAGTCACCCAGACGGTTATTAAAGGGGTTCGCGTGGCATTGAAAAGGATATACTGTCGACAGGGAGTACGGCAAAAACATCTTCAAGAGATCGAAATCATCAGAAAACTCAAGCATCCGCATATAATTCAGCTGGCTGGTTCATACACACGTGGACGGTATCTTGGAATCCTGCTATACCCTGTGGCTACGTGCGACTTGACGACCTTCTTAGAGGATGTCGACTTCTTACAGAATCTTGAAGGAAGTTTGCTCTATTCTCCCGGGATATCCTCCTCTGAGTTCGAAGAACGCATATCTCGCTGTGCTACAATAAGTCGTATTGAGATTGGACAACAGGACCGTGTCACTATCTTAGGTGACGTGACCAACGCTGCCAGAGCTAGAATATGGGAAAGCTATGGATGTATCACGAGCGCCATGTTGTATTTGCACAACAATTCCATCAAGCACAAAGACATCAAGCCGTTAAACATACTCCTTTCTCACGACGGACTTTGGGTCACGGACTTCGGACACTCCACGGACTTCTCCGAGTTCAGCGATAGTGCCACTACTGGCGGTGAACGCGGCACAATAAAGTACTGTGCTCCCGAAGTTGCCGCATTTGAACGTAGCGGCCGTTCTGCGGATGTCTTCTCGCTTGGGTGCATATTTTTCGAGATGGCTGCTTTACGCTGCTATACGCTTGAGGACATGAAGGATTTTCGGCCAACCATGGATCGATCCTTTCATAAGAACCTTCACAACATCTTCCCTGTCTTCGACACCTTCGGAAGCACACCTTTGGATCATCTACCAATGTCCCTCGTGAAACGAATGCTCTCGGAGAACCCAGCAGATCGGCCCGACTTAGCATCAATTTCCAGGGTTCTTGGCCTCTTCCAGGCCTTCTCTACAATCGAGCCCGATACGTTTGCTAATATTCGGTGCCCACATCATAATTCCCCACCGGTTTTTGATTCTCAGCTTCGAGACCTTGCCGTCGAAGAGCTCCTCATCACCATTGGAAATACCAGTCATAAAGAGACAGGGGAGTTTGTTATAGTTGAAGGAGCGAAGCGCAACAAATTTCCAATCGTAGTGTTCGTCGAGTGCTCGTCAGTGGACTATATAGATACCGTAATATTCTTTCAGGTGAGCATGAGTGACTTTTCCCTGAAATTAACTCTACTTTTCATACTACATGCCTCTCGTATGTACAAATGATTAGATCACTCAGAGCATGAATCCTAGACCACCTGCTGACTTGTTGATTACATAGCACTCCAGCTCTAGCTCTTTATCTAAGACTATTTCGAAACCTCCATTCGCAAGACGCTCGACTCTATGGGGCATGTATACTCAAGCGGTACTTTTAGTTCTCAAGCCAGGCTACTACTGGTGCTCACAGCTTGCCAGTCTAGTACCATGGGGTGCGCCTGGATCATACCAGTCAGTTCTGCCCATGACGTGGGAAATGCAAGTGGACGACATGTATGCTTCAAAAACTACCCGCGTACCTGTTTATAGTGAGCACTACTCCGGGGCGTGACAATGGCAAAGCACAGTTGCGGGGGTTGAGGAGACGTCTGATTGTATCGCCAGAAGGGCAGTATCACAAAAAACACGGGGCGCGCAAGCTTGCTGGTGCTGCGAAGTCAAAGTACCGATGGTTTGTTCCATTACAGGGGTTTTTCCGTTACGCGTGGATGCACGTTATGGCTTTATAAATTTGCAAAAGTATATTTCGGAGGTCCAAACTGCAAAACTTTCTCGCGACGGGGTGCGTCTCTCGACTCGTGGACGGACGTTAGATTCATGCTACATTATTACAGCGTTGTAGACCTATGAAAGAGAGATTCCAGAGGCCTGAACTGCGAAATTGTCTCGCGACGGGATGCGTGTCTCGACCCAGGGACGGACGTTACCAGAGCAAAGAACAAATTGTCGGTCTGTGAACTCTAAAATAATATCTGGCCTACAACACTCACATAATGCTACAGGAACACCCTCCATCCTCCTCCTGCTCCGACAACTTCGGATCCGGAGCAGGCGCCTGCGTACGACCTTGCACGGTAGTTGCTCTACGACCCCAAGCATCAAACGTGTCTGCGGCGGGCGCCCTCGAAGTAGGCGGCTGGGTTTTAAAATTTTGCATGGCAGTTGGTCTACGATCCCAAGTGTTGTATGTCCCCTCGGCGTGCCCATACCCTTTCTTATAAGTACCGTTGCGCAGGTCTTTTTTCTTTTGGGTGTCGTCTCGCCAGGCCTCTTTCATAGACTTGGGGTAGTGCAAGTTCACATCCTTATAAGTATCGCCGCGCGGGTCCACTACACTGTGAAGATCCATTAAGTCGTCTAGATCCTTGTCTCCTGTGATATTGTTGAGCCTGGACTTGACCACCTTAGGAAGTGGCGCGAGGTAAACAGTCATTTTCAAATTCCGTTCGTTCGTGGGGTGCCGTTCGTATCGTCGTTGCTGTGAATGATATTTATTGAATGGCGATCGAGGAGGAAGCGGTGAGTATTTAAAGGCGTTCGTTCGAATCGTTCGAGGAAGTACAAAGACCATGCAGTATTGTTCACATCAATGAGCATCAAGACGTGCTTTGTTTGAGCGATACCAGACTCTCAGATATCAATGACCCCAGGGGTTGTGCGATGCATTGGAGCGCATAGAATGACACGCCGAATCATACCTGCAATGTTCACCCTGGCCGAGTCTCTGTGTTAGTACATCTCCATTCTCTTTCGTGTCCACCTAGAAATAGTACGGGGGCCTTTTGTCATCGCAACATTCCATACCCGCATCCAACCGTAGCCTTCAGTCAGTAGTCGTCAACCTCTTCTCAACATCACAGAACAGTATCCGACTTCTCATATACACACCCGTTCATTTAATACTCACTATAGAATACACAGGGAAGTATATTCGGACGCTCATGCTCATATCGCGCTATGCACTACCAAAGGAGGGCTGATGTGAGAACCGGAGAGGTCTGAGAAGATCAGTCATACACCTTTAGCCAACATCGCCAACCATTACTGCCGGATATGCAAGGAAACGAAATAGACGAGAGTGACTAGACGTGGACAAAAGAGACAAAGAAATTCGTTGTCGTGATATCCTGACTTCCAGTCCGTGACGCCGTCCAGAAATTTCATGAAAAGGAAAACCGCGAACCGTAGGCGTTGTGAACACCGAGCAATGACAAGACACACACTCCATCGTTCTAAGACTAAGACTTTCCGCGCTTCGGAGTCGCCAAGAATGCAAGCCTGGACAGGCTAATGGCACTTCCGCGTTTGTTGGGCGTCCGACCGAGACGGGGCAGCTTCGACGGAGTCTTTGGGGCCGCCTTCGGAACCTCGGCGGGGGTTGGCTTCATCTTCTTAGTCGAACGACCCTCGTCCCGCTCTGCAGGCGCACTATTCTCCTTGTCTGACGTCTCCTCAAGTGTATCGAGCTTGCGCTTCTTCCCGTCAACCAGGGAGGAGGCATCACTCTTCCGCACCACGCGAATCGTACCAATGGAGGCAGGACCAAAGTCGATGGGCTTGTTGGACGTGAATGAAAACTCGCCCGGCGTATTCGCTGTCGCTCCACCAAAGGTTAAGCGCCGAGATGGAGAGGTTTCTGCCTTATTTTCACACTCTTCGGCGATGGCAGGATACTCGACACTGCCAGCGTTGCGAAGATTCGGGTAGATGACTGCGCCTGATGGGACCTCGGATCCGGCGCGAAACTTCACCGGGGAGGGCGACTTGCCCAGGCCGTCCTCGTCCGCACGCTCCAGCGTGCTTGTGGTGAAATTGACATGCTTCCTAACGGGGGCTGTCTGTGGCGCCAATGGAAGTCCCTTCTGTAGGTCAAGGCCCGGAGGAGGGGACAGGTGCGTGCCTGCTGCGACTTTGGCTGGGTCGACTGAGAATTTGCGACTTGGAGTGCGAAGAATCGACCTGACACGGTGAAGCGAGTCGTTTGTCTTTCGGATGCCTTCACGCACGGAATCCTTCACAGCGTTGCCAATGTTTGTAGGCGAGAAGAGATGGTGTGTGGAGGGGGACTTAGCCAGAGATGGAATCATAGACTCCGACTTGAGCGCCTTCACGCTCTGCGATCGCGCAATGGCAGCTTTAGTCGGCGTCATAAAGCGAGTAGCAAGACGCGGAAGGGCAGTCTGCGACGTGATCTTCCGGTTTGAGATAGCAGCTTTGGCGGCTGCTGCCTTTTCGTCGGACGCACCATCACGAGTGAGAGGACGGGTAGTTGCGGCATCGTCGCTCTCGGTGCGCTTGACACGCTTTGCAAACGGATTTCCATCCTGCGTCGGCGGACGGCCGTCTCGAGTCGGAGGTACCAACCGCACAGTCGATTCCATGCGAGGGAGACTGGATCCGGCAAGAGCCATGTTCGACTGTGTGCGCTTCAGCGGCGTCGGAGGTATCCTCGACGTCGGCTCCTTCACGTCCATCTTCGACTGGGTTCGCTTCAAACCAGACACTGGGATCTTTGGAGTTGGCTCCGCGACATCCATCTTGGACTGCGTACGTTTTAATTTGTTTGACGTTTTTGCGCTTCCTTCTAGGGCACGAAGATCGGGCTTGGACGGCGTCTTCTTCAGCGGGGCGGTGACGGGTTTGTGGCGGCTTGGGTCGGCGCGGAAAGTAGAGGGATGGTTGGCAATCGAGTCCATCTTCTTGAATTGTTTCTGGTAGCACTTAGTATGCGATTCATCGAAGAGATAGGTGTCAGGGCACTCACCATGTGCGCATCGCTGTAACGAGCGATCTTGCCGGTCGGAACCGCCGTCTTGCGCTTCGCACCCATATCTTCGGGAGCTGTGAACTCGTCCGCGTTGAACAGAGCACGAGCGTCAGCTACTGGAGCGTCCTTGTAGCCCTTCAGAATGCTGCTAGAGCTCGGGCTCAGGCCAGCTACAGGCGACTTAACCCGGAAGTTGAAGCCTTGGAATGGAAACCCCAACGAGGCAATGCTGCCTTTGACCTTTGCCGGAGTGATCGGTGCTTGAGTTTTCGACGGGGTGGTCTGACCAGCAGCGATGCCCGTGGACTTTGGCGGCGCCGTGTGCGCATCCATAGTCTGGAAGCCGAGCCAGCGGGCCTCGTCCCGAGGTTTTGCGGTGCTCGCGTGATGCTGCGCCGGGTGCATTTCCTCGGACGGCAGGACTAGATTACCGGTACGGTGCTTGGGCGTACGCGTGGGCGTGGCAATGGAGGATTGCGGGAGCTGCGAGCTCTTGGTCGCCTGTGCAGCACTCGCGGGCTGCGCAATGGCAGTCTTGCGAGGCGTCTGGATTGCCGGCTCGGCGCGCTCTGCGACTTGAGGAAGGGTTTCTCGCTCGAGAGAGGAATGCGATTGAGCCGTCTCCCACCCATCGCTGGAGTTGGAAGAGTTGGAAGCACGCTTAGAGGGCGCAGGCGAGCGCTGGAGGCCGACGTTAGCATGTAAACAACCCCTCGAGGGCAATGCGGGACGGATGCTTGATATACCTTCTGGAGTCTGGCGGAGCGCCTCGCCATCTTGGGTGATAGATTGGTGGACGTTGGGAGCGAAAGTATGGGTCCGAAGTCGAGGCGGACTGGGTGCCGGGGTCAATATCAGAGGTGGTCTGTGGTGGAGATCCGTCACATGCCAAGCCAAATGTAAACAAAGCGCACGGGCCATGTGCTCGTCAGGAAAGCGACATCACGTGAGAAGCATGCGACTTCGACATGCGTTGCCAGATTAAGACAGCAAGGGCTTTCGTGTGAAACAATACGGACTGAGAAATCCCTGGGTGAGCTCTGCAGATAGTGACTTCGTTGCTCAACCGCGACTTCGTACCTATTTGTCTACCTCATCTTAACGTCGCCCATCTCTTAGCAGATTCACATCAAGGTTTCTTCGTCGTACAGAACCCATCCCTACACTACAGACCCAGACTTGCACGTCCCCGTCGGCGTCGGAGTCGCAATACAAGCGCCAGAGCAACGTCTATGAGGCGTGCACGTCATAGTAGGCGTGCAAGTCGACCCACGGCCGCAAGATCGGTTATGCCCAACTATGCAAGACTTAATCGGAGTAGGAGTAGGCGTAGGCGTCTGAGGTGGACCCTCAATGCATTGCCCACCTATGAGGTTGATTAATAAGCGTCTTGAATATCAAGTCAAATCTTTTGCTTACCCCATGGGAGCCCCGAAGTACTGAACATGGTAGGTGTACAACGACTACTCGGCAAACAAGGCCCATCGTCTCCCATAGTGCATGACGTGACTGGCACTGGTGAAGGCGTCTCAATGCATTGACCACCTACGAAAACGATTAACAAGCGCCTAAGAAGTGGATTTGAATCATGCTCTTCTATACTTACCCCAAGGCTGCCCCGGCGGACTGGACATGGTAGGCGTACAAATACCAGTCGGCTTGCAAGGCTCATCGTTTCCCATCGTACATGGCGTAGGAGTCCAGATGCTGATGCATAAACCTCCACAAGGCTGACTGGTTGCGCAGACCATGGTGGGGGTGCAGCGCCAGGAACCTGGGTCGGTGCAGGGAGAGTCGTCACTCATTGTACATGGAATCGAGGGGAGTGGGTATCGAGGTGCAGGGGTTATGGTCGGACTCGCAAGGTCTGAGGCTGCGGCGTGAACGAGGAGGGGGAAGAGGAGGAGTAAAGCGTGGGTGGTTGTAAACGGCATCTTGTCGAACGGAGATGCGGTTGATCCGTAGGTTCTGAGCCGACTGATCGATAAGTATAAGAGACAAAAGCCTCAAGATAGTCGTGATAACAAGTATATCGATCTGTTGCCTTGAAGAAAGAGCGGACGGCTTCTGATGATGGGCAGCCGAGATATATCCCAAGTCCCGATCACCCACCGCCCTTACCTCCTCTGTTCCACCATCTCTACCTACTCTTTCAGTCACAAGGACCAAACGAAGATACCAATACACTGAAAACGCCATGACCCTGAAGTGATGTCAGCTGATAAGCTTCGCTGGTTTTTTACGGGACCAATACCACGCCACCCTTCCACGAACACGTAAAAGAAGCCGTGGTTGGTGAAGAAGTAGGGCCAATTCTAGTATCACGTCCATTTGCAGATACGAGATTGAGGAGTACGGGAAATACGAGAAGGTCGTGCGTCTACCTTACGAGCGAACCGAAACCGAAGATGAAGCTGAGAGCTGTCTGGTCACACATCACACAAGCGCCCTGTGCCGAGCCAGGCTTTTCTTTAAAAGGAGCGAGACCCGAGAAGACCGAGCTTGGCTTGTGAGGAATGTAGCAACTGGCGGTCCGCCGATGATCGATCGATGAGACAACGATCAGTCAACAGGTATGTACTGCTGGTGCGTGTGTGCATCCGACGAAACAGTCGCTCTATACGCGTGCCTGTATTTGGTGTCTAGTATTGGCCAGAGACGGCCGGCGCTATGGAGAGGCTGCTCTGGAGAAACCGCTCGACCGGGACGTCCATTTCGAGATGTTGTGGAAGCAATAGGGGGATGAGGGAGATAAGACTAAGACAGATCAAATGTTGCTGGTATCGCTCATTGAAATCTATGTCATCAACCGTCCTGTCATGATCGGTCAATCTATACAGATACAAGCGAACGTACGTTGCATGCGAAGTCCTCAATATCCTAGTACTCTTTGGCCATCTCGTCAAGTTTGTTGAGCATGGCGTTGACCTCCTTGACAATCTCTTTCCGCTTCATACGAGCATCTTGATCGCCATCCGTCTCCACACCATCCAATTTCATGAGAATCTGTGTGAGGATCGTCTCCGACAACTTCTTGTACTCAAAGTCTCTCTTCGCCTTTTCTTGGGGCGGATTTGCCATGAGACCTACGCAGAGCGGGACAAACTCGGTGTGGAACTTGGACGCTATGGCCTCAAGCTTGCCCATGGGTGTCTGCGGTACGGCTGCGCGGGCAGTGGGCGGCGGGGCCGAGGTAGGTCGGGGTCCAGGGACATGCGAGGGGATTGGGAGGAACTCGGCGCCAGCGGGATTGGCTTGTGAGTAGCCAGGCGTGCTATGGCCAGACGTGGGTGCTGGGCCCTTCTTCTTGTTCTTCTTGCCGCCGCGTTTTCTAGTCCGCTTCTTCGCTGCTGCATTTGTCGCGGAGTCGACCCCGCTCTCGGTGTCGTCTTCCTCGTCTTCGCCTTCGCTCCAGGCGCGGTTTCCGTCCTCGGCGCCAGGGGCCATGTTCGCTACGGCAGCCTCGCCCACCGCGCACAGAATCTCGCTGCCGGTACCATCGCCGCGCAGTCCTTCCTCTCGCGCCGACTTCTCGTCATGCTTGAGGTTCTTACCCTTGAAGAACATTCGTATCCGTCGTGGGTCATCGACGCCAATCTTCTTCGCGGCTGCCTGCCTCAAAGTTCCGATCCTTAGCTCCCCGTCACGTATGCTTTGCGCGGGGAAATGTGTCGGGAAGTTCGTCTTTTCATTCTTGAAGACCAACACGTCCGTCTCCCGGTTCGGGTTCTTGTCCTCCCAGTCCACAATTTCTCTCTTCTTCAAGTCTTCGGAGGTGATATACGAGAAGTCGGCGTCAGAGACCTGTCCAGCATTTGGAGATGTGCCCGGGCGCCCAAAGGGCGAGAACTTTCCACCCCATCCACCACTACCGCCGGAGCGCGAGAACCATGACATGGTGATGAAGACGGCAGCGAGTACGAGGGAGAGGGTCGTGAGGTACGCGGGGTCGTGAAAGCGGGGGTTTGTGACGAAGTCGGCGACGTCGGCGAAGCTGCTGCGCCGCAGAGAATTCAGTACGCGCGATAGCGTATCAGAGGGGCTGTCGTTGGAGGTCGAGGGTGGTGCGGAGGAGGTGCTGAGCAGCGGGTGGGACTTGAGGAAGAGGAACGACTTCTTCAAGTCGTCGATCAATTTGTTAAACGACGCCACGGCGAGTGATTGTGTTGGCCCTGTCCCGCCAACAAAGATAGTGCAGATACTTGGAACACGTACAACGTAAGCGACGACAGAAGCTACTAGTTCCGACTGGCTGATGGCATGGAATACCGGGTTCTTGTCAGCGGTGAAGGTCGAGTCTCGTGAGCTAGCGTGACGTGATGGGCCCGAGATAGAGCCGAAAAATTCAACGTTGACTCTGATTGTGATTGCGGCTTTGCTTACTAATCATCCAGACTCGCCTAGTTAACGTTGTCGCTCAGGACTGGAGGATTTTGGCCATCTTCCAGAACGCTACGTTGATTCCCTTTTGCCTGGTTTCAACAGAACGGTCGCTGTAGCATTCTTTCCCTCTGAGAAAGACCTCGTGTTGCGCCAGACGCCCTCACGCGATGTCTAGGTACTGCCAGCCCGGACTTCTCTACACCTTCACAAACAATTCATTCTTAAGTGGCCCAACAGCTTGCCTCACAAGGGCCCAAAAAGCAACAATCATAAAGCTGTGTATTCGCTGCATCTCCGATATCACGAACCAATAGTATATATAAAGGGAGTACGAATTCCGTTAATTTGTGGCCAAGTATGATTTAAGTCATGTCCTCCCCACGTCATCCCCCGTTACACCTCAAGGCGAATAACGGTATCACTTCAATGACCACACTCCGTTCTCTTCAACAATCTCTATCGGCCTATTCTCGTCCAGCGACCGCCGACCCGCCTCCAAAATGGCGGTAGTAGCAATCGTGTTCTTCAAAGTTGGCAGTGGACGTCCATCCAGCTGCTCAAGTGTCAATTTGCCCTCGTTCAGGCTATTTACAGCATCCACGAACTTTTCGAACGAGATGTAGCCGTATCCGATCTGGCCGGCAAAGTTGCCCTCCTCGTCAGGAGCGTACTTCATGTAAAAGGGATTATACCAAAGAAGGCCTCCGTCATCGTCGGTGACGTCGTAGCCGCGTTTTGCTTGGTTGATCCGAATCTCGCCCTTGCTTGCCATGTAGTGGAAGTATTGGTTTGAGTGGACTAAAGCGGAGATCGATGTCAGTATTGCTCAGCCACAGATCGTAGACTGCCTGTGGGGTGATGACAGCCGGCACGGGTATGTAAAGACACGACGCGCCTCGCATCATACAAACACGGCGCAGTCAAGTTTTACGTACCTCCAGCTTTTTGCGGCGCTGCCCAACCCGCAGTGTAGACTCCCGTGGCTCGCCTGCTCGGATCGCTCTTCTTCACCCAGTCCACCAGAAGCGTGATGGTGTCCTCGGTTTCGGGCGCGCAGCCGAGATCAGTCGCTATACCCTTTGCCCCACTGGCCATGACTCGCACAGGCTTGTAGCCAGGAATCATCGACTCATTGATATCGATGTGGTGGGAGTTGAGGTAGTACGAGATATCGCTGTCCTTGCCTGCCCATGCCTTAAAGGTCTCCAATTGGCTCCTGTACACGGAAGTCGTCAGTATCTTACGTGTACTGAAGGACCGTAAGCGCTTACTTGGGCTGCGACATGTATGAGTAGAAGTAGTTGAAGTCGCCAAGCTTTGTGGCTCGAAAGCGCGCATCCGCGTATGCAGGATCGAAGCGCTTGTGATGCTCGACGTAAACGAAGACATTGTGCTTCTTTGCCGCCTCCATCAGCTTTTGGTGGTGGTCCAGCAGCTTGACGGCAGGCTTGGTGACGAGAACGTGAATGCCTCGCTCGATCGCGTACAGAGCTACGGGATAGTGCGTGGTGTCGGGAGTGAAAATGGTGACTGCAATACGTTAGTTCTGAGTTGAATCACACATCCGCAAACTTACTGGCGGAGCCTTTTGGAAGCGCGTCGATGGCTTCCTTGTAAGCTTCCGGATCACGCTTCCCTTCCTTGGGATATTCGTCAAAGTCCACATTGAGCCCGTTGTATGCCTGAGAGATGTTTTTCTGCAGATGCTCGCCTGCTTCTGATCAGCTTCATTGTTCTTGAACAATTGGTCGTCTTCTCGTGACTTACGGATAGCTGGGAACTTGTCGCCGGACACTCCGACCATAGACAGCTGCCCTACTTTTCCTCGCCGACGGAGATCAAACAGCGTCAAGCCCACAACTCCGACCTTCTTGTCCGACGTTGAAGCTCCTCCGCCGACAAAGCCCGTCGTATACTCGCCGGTGCCCACCTAAGACTCCTTTAGCAGGATTCCACACATGGCGCGAAACAGGCGGTGTGACGGGACCATGCACAGTAGCCAAAGAAAGGAAACGATGCTGCATGCTGCGTGCTGCTGCGAGAAAAAGCAACGAGACAAGGTATCGCTCGCTGCTCGATTGAGGGGTAGCTCACCATCAGAACTTGAAGCGGCGCCATAGTTGCGAGCTAAATTCTCCCGGAGCCGATGCTGCGCTCAGAGGCGTGTCAATTGAAAGCAAAGCAAAGAGATGACAGCAGCTCAGGACCTGGGCGGGAGGGCAGGCGAGACAAGTCTACCTCGACGCGCTTCGGCGTCTGCACCGGCGTCGGCATCTGAGTAGGGCTGAGGCGCCACGGATTAAACAAGCGGCCGAGAGGAAGGAGGGGCACCGCACGAACAATTTGCCGGCACGCCCGTCGCACATGAATGGCGACCTTTCCCCAGGCCAAGACACTGGCCGACTGCACCCCACGCCGTCGCCCGTCTCATCATTGGTGGGATTGCATTTCCCCGTCGAGGCCGTCCGCCAGGGTGTGCAAGTGTTGTCATGTTCGACATCCACCCTTCCACGCGCGGCAATGCGTCCCACAAGACGACCGCCGAGTTAGTCACCTCACGTCGCGAAAAGCCCGCACACGGTCCCGCCTTTCGCGCAGCGGTGACCCGAAGTCGCCTGCCTCCTGCCTGGAGGGAACTCGGCCCATCGCCCTGTGCGCGCGCGAACTCCAGCCGCTCTCTAGCTTGCCTGGTGTCCAGCTCGAGCTTGTTCGGCGAATGAAGACCGAGCCCTTGACGAGATGTTGACATGTCAGTAGCAACGCTCGAGCAGATTCCGATGGGGCGCTGTCGGGCTGCGGCCTAGTCCAGAGCCTACTTTACGTCGATGCCCTCCATCTCGCTCTTATATTAAAGGCTGACCCGACCTTCGTACGTGCCTCTGCCCTCGACTACCCACCTTGCCTCTCCCAGTCCTCCAGCTTTCCGTCTCTTGTCTCCCTCCGCACTCGTATCCATAAATTGCCATGACTTCGGATAGCGCGGCCAACGGCCACACGAATGGCGCTGCAAACGGCCACGCGCGAGAGCGCACGCCTCTCCGCCCGGGCATCTACTCCCCGACCATGACCTTTTTCAGCCCCGATACCGAAGAGCTCGACATTCCCACAATCAAAAAGCATGCAGTTCGCCTTGCTGAAGCTGGCCTGGTCGGTCTCGTGACTTTGGGATCAAACGGAGAAGCCGTCCACTTGAACCGAGCCGAGAAGGCGACAGTCACGCGAGCAACCCGCGAAGCTCTTGACGAGGCCGGCTACCAAAATGTGCCCGTAATTGCAGGAGCCTCAGAGCAGGGCATCAAGCTCACGATTGAGCTTTGCCAAGAATGCGCGGAAGCTGGTGCTGAGTACGTCCTCATAGTCCCCCCGAGCTACTACCGATACGCCATGGATGAAGAATCCATCACCGAGTATTACACCAAAGTCGCCGACGGATCGCCGCTACCTGTCATCTTGTACAACTATCCGGGGGCTGTCGCTGGACTGGACATGGACAGTGATCTGATCATCAAGCTGGCCAAGCATCCCAACATCATCGGAACCAAGTTTACATGCGGCAACACCGGAAAGCTCACGCGAGTGGCTCTTGCCACCAATGCTGTCACCACCAAGAGCACCGGCAGCGGATACATGGCATTTGGAGGCATGGCTGATTTCACGGCCCAGACCGCAGCCAGCGGTGGATCGGGCATCATCGCCGGCGGAGCCAACGTTCTGCCCAAGACATGCGTCAAGGTGTGGAATTTATGGGCAGAGGGCAAGTACGATGAAGCTTTCGAATTGCAAAAGACACTCAGCAAGGGCGATTGGGTCCTCACCAAGGCTGCGATCCCTGGAACGAAATCGGCTATTCAATCGTACTACGGCTACGGCGGTTACCCGCGTCGTCCGCTGAAGAGGCTACCCGAAGAGAGAGTCAATGCGGTCGCGGAAGGCATCAGAGAGGTTATGGAGGTAGAGAAGTCGCTATGAGTCGCATCGAGGCATACATTCTTTCGTTGTTTTGTTGTTCCAATTTCTCTCAATTTCCTAGGTTGGCCGATAAAAGCTGGTCGAGTCGAGCTGCTCGTGCCGTCCACCGTTTCTTTGAGCATACGCATCTGAGTGGGTGCATCAGCGCAGCCGATTTATCTAGGGTATGTAACAGAGGAACGAGCATTCTTTTGACACCCTGAGATAATTTCCGGTGTTCTTGGATGACCACCTCGGGCGCAAAGAGATCTTCGTGCGGCTGCCCCCGCCAAATCCTTTTAGCTGATCAACGATGCTCTCGCTACCTAACCGAATGATCACCTTTGACCCACTTCTTAGACTTGCGTTAATCTGCCATCTCCTCGCTAGTACGCGAAGATACTATTGCGCTCTCACCCTGAAACGGGTAATCTCATATTGTGTTACCAGTGCCCCTGTGTTGGTGTATCGGCTTACACGAAAAGCTGTGCATTTGCGATTAGGGTTGGCTATATGTGAGGTCAGCACTGGCGTTAAACCGGCTGGAGAGTCACGTGAGGCTTTAGGTTGCTCCTTCCGTGTGGTGGAGGTTGAGACGCCACACGTGAGGCTAATCCGACATCACCTCCACCCCATCTTGATATCTTTCACTACCTCACAAGCACTCGCGGACGTATGTGCTGGCACAATGCCCAACTCCAATCGGCACATGGAATACTCACACCCAGCTGCCGATGAAGGGTCTCGTCACCGCTGATGGTACAGCATTTCCCTTCTGATACTAGTACGTCAATACCAAATCATCGTCGTCGGCCTTCTGGATAGCGAGCGCAAGCGATGGAGAAGTCCGCACGCCGATAATTTCTCCCCCCAGACGAACCGGACCAACCGAAGAGGCCGCTGGAGAACTCTTATCGGCTGATGAAGCAGTGACCACCTGCTGTAACGGGACAACACATAGTGAGAGAAGTAGAATGTAGTTGGTAGATCGGAAATCATGTACTTGGAATTTACTGCTACTTGAGAACATCGCTCATAACTATGTGAAAATATCGAAATTTTGGTAGGGATATCAATACGGCCCGAACCAGACCTGCCATGCAAAAATGCGCCAACCAAAACATGTTACATATTCGTACAATGGGTATCACCAGACACCCCAATTTTTTCCGTTTTTACTAGATCGCCAGACCGTTACCCAAACTCGTCCATCGATATAGCGACAGGACCTCTCGCCGTTTGGCGGGAGTCATTTCTCGAGAGTGGCCGTGGCCCTTGATTTGGCCCAGAGTTGATATCATTACTTTGCGGAAATTTCGCTGAGGAAAGAGTTAGTGAATGGCTCGGAGATCACAGGGTCGGGGGCCTTACCTGGTATTCTGTGTTCAATGTGACGACGGCCGCTTCATGCGCCCGTACGATGGTTTCACACGCTCGGATGACGCCGTCGTTCGTGTCGGTGGACAACTTGTCCGCTAGCAGTAACAGAATCAAGCTCCCCTGAAGGAGATACTACAAATACAATTAGCAACGGACCACAGCTGATTAGATCTACGACGAGCACTTACCATGCCAAAGAAGTACGGCATAAAGGACAGATCTGGATCGAGCTCGAGAATGTCCTCAACCGCATGCGCAGCGGAAATGGCATTCGAAGTGGCCGCAAGGAACGACTGCGAGCAGATCCACATATTGTCGTCCTCCAAAAGCGCTACCGGATCCCATTTACCGTGCAATAGAATGTGCAGGACGTGCATGATATGAGTCGCGTACGCAACGACCTTTCTCGTCTGATGCACACACTCGCCGCGAACGGCATCCTGGTTGCCATTCAAGTCGGTCGTCGCATCTTCGCCCGCTTGACCGCAGCCGTTTTGCGCCTTGAACTCCTCGAGACTATACGCATATCTTTCCAGCTGGCGAATGATCTCAGTCTCGTATGGCTCCCATGATGCACGCTGTCCAAATCGCGGATGGTTCTTCTGGGCGTTCAGGTCCACGATATCGCCGAGGATCGTCATGAGGGGAAGGAAGAAGCCAAAGATGTCGTGCGAAACACACTGGAAGGACAACCCCTTTCGCTTAGGTCCCGAATTGCCGGTGTAGAACTCGCCAGCCTGCCACAACGTATCTGCCACCGGCTGATAAAGATCCTCGCATTCGTTGTCGAGCATCGCCAATGGTCGGTTGTAACAAAGGCCCAAGTGCCGGTCGATCATGTAAAGGAGCCACCAGAGCCTTCTCCTCTCCTCTTTCATCTCCTCGATAAGAGCAGCAGTTGGCGTGCCGGCTGGAATATGCGCTCCTGAGTTCGAACAGTCTGACATGCCAACCTCAGCATCATGGTCTGCTGCATTCGAGTCGCGGTCTTTGCCCGAATCCGCGGGGAGTTCTCTGCCCAGCTTCAATTCTCTTGCAAGGCTCCACGCAGCGTTCCACCAACGGAGGCTAGCTGCCTTGTACTCACTCGCAGACGTCACCACACCGAGGTTGAGATATGTCGCGACGTCATCAATTGTACTGGATGGGCAGTCAGTGGAGCTCTCGAGCCTTGGTGTCACCACTAGTGACCGCACTGCCTCGCGATTCAGCAGTTTTGATCCTAAATCACGTACCTGGTAGGTGGCATCGGCGTATCCATCCGCGCGTCGTACTGTCCCATGACCCGATCGACCCCGAAAGCATCGTGAGCAGCGGGGCTGACCATACCACCGGCTCCCTGAGCAAACCCATGCGAAGCCGGCGAATGGACCAATGGCCTCAATAAGTCGATGGTCAGCTTCCACAGCTTCTGGCACACGGTCCCCCTCGCGGATGGTGACGAGATGAGATAGGGAGCCTCGCATGTTTGTGCGGCAATCCAAAGCATGCTGGATAGCAACGCGGGGCTACATTTGCGTGGCTTGTGTTGTCGCAAGAAAGAGCGCTTTCGGAAGACAGTGCCGAGAATGTACGGCGATACCGGCTCCATAAAGACGGAGGACGAACTTTGGAAATAGTAGTCGAGCAGGTCGCAAGCCATGGGTACTGTCATGATCGATCCAAGATGAGGGATCAACGGCTTCAACACTGGGTACTTGCAAGGCAGAATCCCTGGATGAGACGACGCAGCGCTTACACCGGACTGGGGCGAGCCCGTGTCGTTGGATCCGTAGCTGTGCGGAGACGACTGTCGAACGGGCGGGTAGTGCATTGGGTAGCCCATGTTAGCGAATTCGTGTGGGACCGACACGGGCGTGCGATCTTGCATCAGATGCATATCGTGCATGGCGTACATTAGCTCCTCGCCTCGTGGCATATGGGGGTGCATTTGGGGCTGCGCAAAGCCCTCTCCGGCAGCGAGTAGCAGGGGATCTATCATCATGTGAGTCTCTGGCGGGTTGAAGCCTGCACCTGGTCGTTGGTGAGCATGCGTTGGATGCCACGATTCACGGCTGGACATACTGGCAGGCAATCCGTTCCAGCCCGGAGACGAGACATGGTGCATCTCGGGCTTGCCGCCTGCAAAATGCTGGGCGATTGGCGTGGGTTCCGATGGGCTCCAGATCTCGTCGTCCATGTCGTTCATCCTTTCGAAGTGGCCGGTCTGGATGGAGAGACCTCGCTCGTCTTGCGGGTCGACGTGGCCGCCATGGGCTGCGGCCTCTTCCCGTTGCTTTTGGATGTGGCGAGGTACCTGGCCATGTCAACACCAGAAGGCCGGGGCGAAGCGAGCGTCTCACCTTGCCTCTCCGCTTCTTTTCTCGGTTGTACTGGCACACATACTCGAGCTCTGCGCACCAGTCAGCGGGCCGTGACAGGCAGACGGTTCGTTCCCGTACCGATGCATCGCGAACACGGCGACTGTCCGTTGCACCTGGTCCGCATGCGGTGGCAATGGTCGCACGCTCGACTCACACGCCGCTTGACGGGGGCGCTGCCGCGGCGTTCGGGCTTGCTGAGCTCTGCTGCGGGCGTTTCCATGGTGTTTTTGTGGGGAGGGGCGAGGCGGCAGGCTGGGGAGCGGGAAAGGTATCACGGAGAATCTTGGGCGGTCATGAGATTATGGGGAGACGATGTGGGCCTCCGTGGACACTTGGACTGCCGAGGAGCAAAGAGGGACAACGTCCGCGTCCTCGAATCCCGGTCGTGATGGGCCGAAACCAGGGTCAGGATCTGTGGCTTGAATCTTCCATGCGTCCACGCGGGCTTCGAGAAGCGAGATCACGACGGTCGCAATATCGCCCACTGCAGCCGTTGATTGATGCCGTGGAGGATACACGCCGATCTGGGGCACCTGCACACGGCACCCGGTCTCTGGGAGGCAAGTCGTCGCAGGGTGCGGGGAGAGCGGGCCTTTAGCCGTTTACCCAGCGCCGTCCCATTCGCCACACGACGGACCGGCTAAAGACACGCGCTGGCACATCCCGGCCGCCCCGCATCTGGCCTGCCACCTCACGTCAACACCCGCATCACGTGCGGCCCTCCCTGCCCTACACCCTCCGCGACACCCCCTTCAGTCCTCGCCGCCGCCGCTTCGGTGCCTGACGCCCGCGCCCTCGCCGTGGCGCCCATCGTCTGACCCTCTGCAACGCCGCCATCGACCAACGGCCAGCCCGCCGCGCGCGCCTGAGCGGCCAGGACCAGGCCCGGAGAATTCTTAACACGCCCGCTATACAGCACGCGCAACTTCCCTTTCCCCGGACGCTGCCCCCAATTTCGCATCAAGCGCTGACTCTCCGCGGGCTGCTGCGGGCGATCCGTCCACACGCGTGCAAGCGGCGCGCGCTGCACACCACCGTCTACATAATGCTGAGGCAGTCCCCAAGCGCCCGCTGAAACGACGGTGAATGACTCGCCTCGAGCAACGGCGCGCCTCCCACCGCCCCGCCATGTGATTCATCTCAATCTCACTCCAGGGACTTGCTCTCCTGCATGCCGCAGAAGCAGTATCATGCTGACCGCACCGCGAGGCCAGCATGGCCATGTCCCCTTCACAGCCCGCGTAGCGAACAGCACTGTTCGAGCACCCCGCTTGGACGGCCTCGCGACAATAGCAATAGGCGACGGTCTGAGCATCGTCTCATGTCGGCTCAGCGAACAAAGAGCAATGCGACCTAATCACACCAACTGTGTGTCGACTTAACGCAGACCCGGCCTATACGTGTTGGTAGGGTGTGCCTTGTACTGTAGAGCACGTCGCCACCAAAAGCCCGATACGCTAAGTTTATTGTGGCTCGTAACACTATGCATTGGGTTCGCAGTGCCTCTCGTTCCTCAGCCCTGTGGTCCTCCAACTTCCGTTTCACAGGCGTGCAAAAGAAACTGACCGTGAAATTCCTCACACCAAACAGGGAGGGACGCCCTGAGTCCATGTGAGAACGCCCCATCGACTCGTACAGCGCACTGTGTTCGTCTCCGGCACCCGGCTTGCGCACGCAGTTCAGCAATCAAACAACGACGTGGCTGCAGCACCGCCGGCCCGTAAAATGACTCTCTGCAAAAGGGATTACCCTTTCCATCAACGCTGATTCGCACGCCCTGTCGGCAGACATCAAACAACGACACGCACCTGCAAGCCCTCGTCAGAACATGTGTCTGCACGAGGAGAGGCACATTGCCAGATTTCCCACATTGCGAATCGCGTGAACTTTTCCACGAGCATGCAGGACCCAACAGCTTTGCATTGGCTGACTCACTGTATTCCATATGCACTCCGCACTCTGATAATATGGACCGTGTAACCAGCCACCGCACATTGCGTATTGAAAGCTTTGGCGATGACCAAAGGTACTATTTTGGGGCGCGGGGAGAGCCAAAAGCAGGGACGACAGAGGTGTGGTGCCAGGGACAAAAGCGCAAAACGACATGTGAGAGCTTATTCCCTTCTGCCTGAATGAAGGACCCTGGCGCTGATCACGACACATCCCCCGCAACCACAAGGCGTGTGGCTGCTAGGCTCCGCGGCCTATTTACACGTTCCATCCCTGGATGTCTTGGAAGAGCTTGGTTCTGGGCGTAGCCCTGCGTGCACGGCTGCAGGCTTCCAGAAACCCTTCTGGAATCTGCAATGCATGTCTCCTCCCATACAACTAGGATGCGTTACACGACCGTTTGTGGAGTGCAGGTTTTGATGCGTTCCGTCCCCTATTGGTACCCATCCTTGCTACTTCTTCTCGATGGCCTTAACATGAGGGCCACTAATTGAGGGGCGGCCAGCTGACCTTTAATTAGGGGGTCCACCGTTGCTCAACCCAATCGTTATGCGCCTCTGACGGTTGGCTTCGATCATTCATATGAAGGACGGGGACTCAAACACATGAACTTACACTCGCTTCTCGAAGCTCGGGTAGCGCATGGTGGGGAAGCCCATGAGTGGCACCATGTCGGAAGCGAAGTAGCACCACTGCCGGACCTGCGACTCCACCTGGTACAAGCCATAGTGCTGATGGGGCATCCCCAGGTTTTCTCTACCCACTGAAATAGGATCCCAACCAGGTCATAAACCGGAACACTATGGGGCTCCAGGATGATTGACTCGAGGGTATGCGGGTGGGCTGGCGGCTGATGGGCGAGCGTTATTGACGTGCATGCTCTCATCTAAGCGAGCTTTTTACGCGGGTCTCGTTATCGATGGAAAGCGCTTCTTCGATGAGCCTCAGAAGGAGTTGCCAAGAACACATGGCTGTTGAGATGACGAGAAAATAGGCCTCCGAAATTGTTCTGTGAGGTCGATTTGCATATGGACTAGTTGGTATAGCCGCTTCAGCTACACTGGCAGTGCACGATTCCACGATCAATGTTGGACCTGGGGGCTGACTAGAGAACTCCCTCACTGCAACCGAGGTCGACAGGACTGCGACTGCAGACTACGTCCCATCTGGAAGAGTAGGCGCTTGCTGTGACTTCCTGCAGCGAGTGGACTTTTCCACTAGCGAGCTGTAGGGAATTGAACAGGGTCGTGCTGGGTCAGGCTACGATTAGCCCGGGTATAGGTGAGGCTACTAAGTATCCAGGTACGGGCGTTGTTTGATGAAGTGCTACCATGGCTGATACGTTCAGCAGAAGATGAGCGGTGAGGTGGCGGAACTGACGACGACCTGCAGCTCGACGCTCAATTCTGATGAGCTGATGTTCAAACCCGGGCTCGCATCCGAATCTGAGCACAAGTTCGCATGTCGGGAGCCGGTTTAGATGCAGGAAGACGAGTGCAGTGGTTTTGACTAGGGCGGGGTGTGTATTGGGCTTGCATTGGCGATGCGCTACGATTGAAGAGGCTTTTGGTGCTACGGTGGCGGTGGCACAGTGAGCTCATCTGAAGCATCTTACAATCACTGGCGGTCGTCAAGCAAGGAAAAGGAACAACTTGGAACCTTACGAGCTTCGTTTCGAACTGCCTATGGTGTCGTTTCCAGAGCGGGATCGTCGCTTGGTACGGAATCTCCACGCAACCCGTAGTCAACGGTCCGTCTGTGGATCCTCCAGGCGAGTCATTCGTACGAAAGCCCCGAAACCATGCAGTCCATGACTAGAACACGCAATCTGACTTTAAGCTTCTCCAAGCAAGAACTTGTTCGCTGTATGCGGTTGACACTATAACCTGCCAAGACATGAATTAGTCGACCCATGAAAATATCTTGAAAAGCATCAATCGAGGGCCAGACCGAGGATTCGAGCATTCCCCACAGAAAAAGTTCGAAGCGGATCCACTCCCGCCCCCGTCATCATATTTGCCCCAGACTATAACCACTCAGACAATTCGCCTTTCCCGGCTAGGCCGTCTGCTCCGGATACCACCCCCAGCTACTATATGTCACCCCAGCTAAGCTCGGTCGAAAACGTCTCCTAGGCAATCGGTGCCACGACACGCCGTCATGCCATTTAAACGAAAAGCCAACCCCATCGATTAGAGTTTACGCTTGCTTACTTTTGCTCGGAGGCTGACGACTTCTTCGAGTCCGCTTGCATTCCTGCCTGCACCCATTTCCTGGCTTCGGCAGCCTGCTGTTCCATCTTCGCTTTGTCTTTGAGGAGCTCTTTGATCTTGTGAGGGTCAGGGACGTGGCGACCCTTTTCGACGCCCGGGCGTGCAGCCTGTGAAGGGAAGGTGGAGTCAGCATACATGATGCCCGATGCGCAAGTTGGATAAATTGGGTCGGGAATGTGGACGCGATGCCTTGTTTTCGCATCGGAAGTTCCCCGCGGAGGCAGCACAAAGTAGTACTTCAGACATGCGAGAGGGTGTGCTGAGTGGCAAGGTACTCGTTGTGCCGGCGTAACATGGAATGCTGATCCTGCTGACGGTACGGCAGAGAAACAGGGGGGGACGTACCATCCGGTCTTCCCAAGCCTTGAGGGCAGGGAACTCGTCAACTAATCGCGCGGTCAAAGACAGTCACAAGCACCAAACGCAATTTTACGTACTGTCGATGCCAGACCAGCCGGCGCATGCGATCCATCCCCAGTGCGCAATATCTTGCCGGGAAAGTTAGCTTTTGCGCTCTTTCGCATAGGTGCGGATAAAACATCGGAATGGCTACAGATTCTCGTGCGGGGGCTCGGGATGTGGAGAGCATCGGGTTCTGATACGTGGACAGGGAACGGCGACGGATGACAACGTCATCGAAGAGGTGAGACTTACCTGCTATGGTGCATTTCTCGCCCGTCAGGTATGGTATGCCATTCGATGACAAATGCTTGTCTAATACGCCGTACAGACGGCGAGTTTCATTCTGGTAGCGATTGACGCCATATTCGATGTGTTCGGGGGCGTAGCGCGTGAAGTGATCTGGTCGGCTAATGTATCAGATCCTGCACCATCCTCAAATCTGAGATCGGAATGCGAGTCCGATCCCGCGTTTCGATCTCACACCCATGCATCATCGTCAACCCTTGCAGCCTTCTTGAAAAAGCAAGCTTGGTTCTCCTCCCTTTCGCCCGACCCGCGGGAGGTGGACTAAGATTCGGGCCGCGAGGGAGATGATGATGGCGTTTTTAGATGTGGGAAAGTGTGGGAAAGGGAGAGTATCGGGTGGGGAAAAAAAGGTATGGGGTGGGACTTTAACCTACTTGCTTGTCCCTGCATGGGACCTACACCAGCGTTCTGGAAGAACAGCCAGTCTGCCAGAGTACAGGTAGCATTAGTGGCTGTTTAGATTGAGCCTCTGGGACGCGACGGCTCTACTCACTACGTTGAAGTTAGCACGAGCTTCACGAGGTGCTACTGCTGGTACGCTACCTACCTGTTCATCTCATACCACTCGCGCGTTCCCTCAGGATAGCTGATCTTGTAGTCCGGATCATATTGCTTGACGAGGTACTGCATGATGGAGCCCGACTCGAAGAGATTGATAGTCTTGCCATCAGTGAAGGTATCCGTCAAGGCTGGAATGCGACCATTGGGATTTATGGCAAGGAACCAGGGTTCTTTCTGGGTGTTCTTGGAGATTTCGATCTTCTCGACCTTGTACGGGATGCTGCGAGCTGTCAGCTTCGGTCATGAGGTACTGTGCAAGTATATTATTGGGTCGCAGGCGATGCATGTTGATTATGAGGCACACTATGTTGAAATCAAGTCGTCTGCCTAAGGCTGCAAATGTGCTTACCCAAGCTCTTCCAATGTGATAGAGATCTTGATGCCATTGGGCGTCTGTGTTGTGTACAGCGTGATCGACGAGTCCTGGGAAGCCATGTTTGCTGGTGTTGTAAGCGAGAAGAGTGTAAGCAGATAGTCGTGAACAAACGTGCAATAACGGGTGGAGAACTGTAGCTTCACTGGAGCTTTATACCGAAGGTCGGATAGCGCAGACAAGACAAAGTGGGGTGGATGAGGGGCAGTGATGACGAATACTGGGCTGATTAGAAATAACACATTCGGACGACTGAACTTCTTGAAGTTCTGCGTTTGGCCACTATTTATATGCCATGTAGTCTTTTCGAGTAGTTGCTTGCAGGAACGTCCTTCGAAACCGCTGTACATGCGGGAGCTGGCATAAGCTGCAAGTAGCTGTGGGTGGTCAGGATTGTTTACGCTCTGGCAAACGCATCACTCCTCCACATATGCATAGCGTCTTAGCCCCCGTGGACTCGCGAGCCAGGCCTCGGGTCGTCCATCGGTGAATGTCACGATATTTGTGTTGCGAACGATGAGCTAACTATCCGAAGTCTCTTCATCGACAGTGTTGGAGACTAGCCAGGGAGATAGCGCAAAGGTAACAGTGTACTGACAGCTCTTTTCAGAGTGGCACAGGGCCAAGCGTAAGACGATACTGCCTGTTAAAGTCCGTGACCTAGTAATTGTTGAAGTGAAACCTTCGGACAGCTTACGTCACGTGGCTCTCGTTGCCTTGCGGTCTTCTGGAAACAGTTTAGCGCGACCCCAAGATGTCGCCCCTTCTCCTCGTTTCTTCCGCAACTTCACCAGCGCTACATCAAACCATCGCACCAGACCTGACACTCGACAGTCTATCCCAACATTCAGCACTATGGCGTGGCGCTCCCAAGGCATCACCGGCTCGAACAATATCCCGCTCGGCAATCGTCGACGCTTCGGCGGCGATGACACCGCTGACGATGGCGGCGGCGAGTACAACCCGGCCGCGCCTGCAACGGGCATGTCTGAGCTGAAGCGCGGACGCAGCCCGACGAGAGGTAAGTCGCGCCCGCAGTCTATCCCACCACCTCACTGACAGGCTCTACTGCAGATGCCGATGCTCCGCGAGAGCGCAAGAAGCGCAACCGATGGGGCGATGCGAGCGACAACAAGGCAGCCGGCTTGATGGGTCTGACCACGGCCATTTACGCGAAGATGACCACGGAGCAGCTTGACGCGTACACCTTGCATCTGCGCATTGAGGAGATCACCCAGAAGCTCAAGATCAACGATGTCGTCCCCGCGGATGGAGACCGGTATGTTGCCCTTCACTCGCCGTTCTATTCGATGACTGACTCGAGTAGATCGCCTTCTCCTCCGCCGCAATACGACAACTACGGTCGCCGTGTCAATACGCGCGAGTTCCGCTACCGCAAGAAGCTCGAAGACGAGCGCCACAAGCTCGTAGAGAAGGCGATGAAGACGCTCCCTAACTACCACCCTCCGGCAGACTATAGGCGTCCTACTAAGACACAGGAGAAAGTCTATGTGCCGGTCAATGACTACCCGGAGATTAACTTCAGTATGATACTAACCCCTCTAACTTTCTTTCTCAGTCGTCTTTCCTCCCTTGCCTTTGTCTTGACCGGCTTGCACAAACCGCCGCATGTGTTGGCTCACATCGGAGGCCCTGCTGCACAGCCAAGTCACTAACCCGTACCGTCCTCAATCGTAAATTTTGATCATTTCACTAACCTAGTGTTTTCTTTCACTAACAGTTGGTCTACTCATTGGCCCTCGTGGCAACACGCTGAAGAAGATGGAGTCTGAGTCCGGCGCCAAGATTGCCATTCGTGGCAAGGGCTCCGTCAAGGAGGGCAAAGGACGTTCTGACGCAGCTCACACCAGCAACCAGGAGGAGGACTTGCACTGTCTGATCATGGCCGACACGGAGGACAAGGTCAACAAGGCGAAGAAGCTGATCCACAATGTTATTGAAACGGTAAATTCTCCTCGCTCACGCATGACGCTCCTGTCGCTAACAAACCAGGCTGCTTCTATCCCTGAAGGCCAGAACGAGCTCAAGCGCAACCAGCTTCGTGAGCTCGCCGCCCTCAACGGTACCCTCCGCGACGACGAAAACCAAGCCTGCCAGAATTGCGGCGAGATCGGCCACCGCAAGTACGACTGCCCGTCCAAGCCCAACTTCACTGCCAGCATCATCTGCCGTGTCTGTGGACAGGCAGGGCACATGGCTCGTGATTGTCCTCAGCGCAAGAGCGGAATGGGCTGGCGCAATGACAGCCGTGGCGGCGATCGCAACCAGGCCCAGATCGGTGGTGGTGATGACCTGGACAGCTTCCTCAACGAGATGGGAGGTGCTGGCGGTCGACCAGCCGCTGCCATTGAGTACGGCAATGGAGGTGGAGCGGGAGGAGCTGGTGATGCTGGTGGAGCAGGCTTCGGTGAAGGAGAGCGTGCCCTCAAGCCGTGGGAGCGTGGTCCCACTGGTGGTCAGGCTCCCTGGGCTCGCAACAATCGCGAGGACCCTGGCGACTCGAATGCCGCCCCCGCAGCCGCCGCTCCGCCGTGGGCCGGAGCTGGTGCTCAAGCCGCTGGCTCCTACAACCAAGGTGGCTATAACAATGCCCCTGCAGCTCCCTGGGCTGCTGCCGGCAATGCTCCATACGGGCACAACTACGGTGGTGGATATGATCAGTATGCCGCTCCTGCCGCTGCAGCTCCGGGCATGGGCTACGGCTATGGCGCCGCACCGGCTCCGCCTCCTGGCATCGCGCCCGCCTATGGGTACGGCAGTGCAGGCAGTCCTCCCCCACCACCACCGCCTCCAGGCTCTGTCCCGCCGCCTCCGCCTCCGTCTGAGCAACCTCCTCCTGTAAGTGTGCCCTATAAGCTTAGAACGATGACGAGCTAATTGTGTTCAGCCTCCGCCATCTGACCAACCTCCTCCTCCCCCGCCGAACTAGGTGCACTAGTACGGGGCACAGCGCATTTGTATGCTAATGTCGGACTAATTTTCCTTTGCAAAAGGCAAGCTGCACTGGCGATAGGATCCATGTATTGTGGTAGTCTGAGTCTTGCAGAGGGACCCAGGTTTTCTGGGGATTCTGTTTGTATATCACAGGCGTAGCGAACGCTACATGACCAGTTCAGTTTGTATATTCTAACGTATGCCTGTTCGCAGCAAGGGTGAGTTTTTCATCGAGTCACTCTCTGACAGTCTTTCATGGTTTATATCTTGATATCTCAGACTACTTGTTCAAAGAAAACTACATTGAAAGAAATTGTCTGTGTGATCCCCGTGCTTTGTGATGTGGGTATAGTCACATAGTCGTGGCACGGAATTCGTCAAAGAAGCGCTTTCTGTGAAGATGCATTGAGACACGCGCGCCAAGGCTGACGACGATGACATCGGGCACATGTGAGCACTCGCCCGCCTCGCGTTAACAGCCAACATGCTCACTTGCTCACTCAACAACCCACGACCACCCTAGCGTACGCTGCTCCCAGTAGCATTTCGCGCTCGCTGTGCTGTCGCGTTTGCTTACAACATCGTGTTCCGTCAACATCAGCAATCGCTACCAGGATCACAACCCACCTGCGCACGCTCGCCTGCCTCCACTATGGAGAAGATCCGTGTTACCAAGGTAGCTCCCATACCCACGCCGAAATGGAAAGAAGCTCACGTAATGGAGGTGGAGAAGGTCAAGATGCGGCGGAAAGGGGAGCAAGTCACCGGCACGCTGCATCTCATGCCCCACCACTTGGTCTTCAGCTTCCTGCCTGAGCCGAACCCAAAAGCCGCGCCTTCGACCGCCCCCCCACGACAGAAGGAAGTATGGGTCACCTATCCCATGATCTCCTACTGCTGTTTGCGACCGTCGCCGCCAGCCGCGCCCATAAAACCGCTGATTCGGATTCGGGGTCGCGACTTCAACTTCTTTGCGCTCGAATTCCACGATGACAAGCAGGCCCGCGATATATACGATACCATACGCTCGCTGTCTTGCAAGCTGGGCAGGCTAGACAAGCTGCAGGCCTTTAGCTATCAGCCCAAACCGCCGGAGGATCAACATAACGGCTGGCAGATTTACGATGCCCGCCGGGAATGGAAGCGGCTAGGCATCAGCCCCAAGGACACGGACAAGGGTTGGCGAATATCGGAGATCAATGTCGAGTACAAGGTATGTTCAGTTTGCTGCAAGGCTCGAACAATTCTGACTTTCTTATGTAGTACTCGAAGACCTACCCCGCCCTCATCGTCGTGCCCTCCAAGGTCTCAGACAGCGTGCTCAGGTACGCCGGCGAATACCGCTCCAGGCAGCGCATACCTGCCCTCGTCTACCGCCATCCCATAAACAACTGCTCCATAACGCGCAGCTCGCAGCCGCAGCCGGGCATCCGTGGGAACCGGAATCCGCAGGACGAGAGGCTCGTTGCAGCCATTTTTGCTACAAACCGGGGTTGGAAAGCATCACAAAGCACTGTTCCGACGCCGGCGGGGTCTTCTCCAGGGTCCAGCGTCGTGAATCTAGATGAGTCGACTGCTAACAGCTCATTTGTGGGGGTAGGCGATACAGAAGCTGTCAACTCGGGTAGAACAGTGGCGGATGACCTCACGGAATCGTCCGAAACAGAAGCTGACGTTCCCAAGATATACGGAGCTCAACAGCGCAACCTCATTGTCGATGCTAGGCCCACGGTGAACGCGTATGCTATGCAGGCCGTGGGACTCGGGTCGGAGCGGATGACGCACTACCCAGGCGCGGAAAAGGCATATCTAGGGATAGACAATATCCACGTCATGCGGAGATCCCTCGAGGCCGTGATTGATGCCATGAAAGACACCGACTTGCTTAGCATCCCGCCCAACAAGGAGCGTCTTGCGAAGAGCAACTGGATTAAGCACATTGCCAACATTCTTGACGGCGTTTCTCTGATCGCGCAAACCGTCGGCATCATGCACTCACACGTCTTAATCCACTGTTCTGACGGCTGGGATCGGACGAGCCAGCTTAGCGCCCTGAGCCAGATTTGCCTCGACCCTTACTACCGGACCATGGAAGGTTTCATCGTACTAGTGGAGAAAGACTGGCTGTCATTCGGGCACATGTTTCGTCACCGGTCAGGCTTTCTTAGCAGCGACAAATGGTTCCAGATTGAGAATGAACGCATAGACCGAAATCGGGATGGCCAGGGGGGCAACGCCTTCGACAACGCTATGCGCGTCGGACGGAGCCTCTTCAACCGACAAAACGACTCCAACGAGTCACTTAACCAGATGGCTGACGCGAATGGCACCGACCCGGATTCTACCTCCACAACCGACAGCGCAGCGCCGACCAGACCGTCTTCCAAAATCGGGACCGCGGAAGAGCATCGCATTACCAAGGTGAACGAGCTTTCACCCGTGTTCCATCAGTTTCTCGATGCTACTTATCAGCTCCTCTATCAGCATCCTACTCGCTTCGAGTTCAGCGAGCGCTTCCTTCGCCGTCTGCTCTACCATCTGTATTCGTGCCAATACGGCACGTTTCTCTTCGACAATGAAAAGGAGCGCGTGGAAGCGAAAGCTGCGGAGCGTACACGTTCGGTGTGGGACTACTTTCTATCCCGGAAACAGGAATTCTCGAACCCGGCCTATGACCCGGTCGTGGACGATAGTGTTCGCGGGAAAGAGCGCATGATCTTCCCGAAGAAGGGGGAGGCCCGCTGGTGGGCCGAATTCTTTGGGCGGTACGTAAATCCGGGGTACAGACTGCGTCGTATTTTCGAGACAGCGCTCCTCCTAGTTCGAGACATTACGTTCTGGGATCCCTCTGCATGAGCTTTACTGACTTTGTACCCGGGCCTTTAGAACCGATGCCGAGATGAACATCTTTGGACCGCAGGCCCCGGCTAATGCGCTGTCGCCTCGAACTTCGAACGTCGGCAGCTCGCTGAACGGCCATAGTGAACAGTCGACACCTATCCCACAGGAACCGGTCGTGACGGGGACTGAGACTGCAGAGAATGCTACGGGCGCGGGGACCAGGGAGCCTCCCATGCCGCCCACTCATGCTTACGCAAAAGCCTCCACATCTGGCCAGGCGAGCCCTAGCCCAACGCCCACACCCCTCGATGCCGCAGCCGCATTTAGTCGCGACATTGGCCAGAATCTCGCAGCGGGCATAGCGAATCTGGGGATTGGAGCTAGTCGGGGTACAAGCCCTGCTGCTAGTCGAAGCCGGAGTCGAAGTACGGAGGTGAGGAAGGAGATGGAGGTCGAGATGCAGTAGAATGCAATGCTTCAAAAGTGCTCTGTGATTTTAGTAGGTGGGAAGATGTAGGAGATGGAATGGATGAAGACGGCATGTGCGTTGGTGCCGTTGCGTTTCATGCCGGATCTAAAGTGCGTCATAAAACCAAGAAGAGCGTGGAGTCCGGTCCAAAAGCATTACGCACTGTCACCTTTGTGAGCGAGCTTTGCAGAGTGCGACTTTGTACCCTAACCTTGGGTGGGACGGCAACTGGTGACTCGCCATCAGAGTGTAAAGAGCCGGACACGGGATGCAAACATGATAAGTTGGTCGGCTTCGCTGTGTAGGGGCCGGGGATTGCAGTCTGAGGCACAAGGACAATCCCGGCGACTTCATGCTCAAGGCTAGCGAACAAGATAAATCCAAAAAGTGAGGCATCGGGCGAACCTAGTACAAGGTACTGCGCCTGGAGACCTCTCTGGATGAGCTTTACAGGCGACTGCTTCCCTTCCCAACTAGCTTTTACGACACATCTTCGACCACTCCCCTCACGACGAATCCGACAACGAATTCGACCTCCCCACCTCAGCCTTGTTCAGCTAGTCGCCTCCATATTCGTCGAGGAGCGCCACGTCGTCTCTTCACACCGACCCCGAGCTGCCGTAGAGGTTGCTTGAAAGGTGGAATAGCACGGGCGATGTACATGAAGATGGGTTCAGACGGGACTAGAGAGGCCTTGCTCTTGTATCATTTTTCTTTGGTTGATACCCATAGAATGGATTATGAATGAGCATTACATGGCGATTGGGATGTTGCTTGCATATTACGGAATATCACTAGCATTTTAGACCACGAGAAATGACACAGCCTGCTCCACGAAAGATCCGAATCAACATGTAACGTGAGGTACGTGTACGAGAGTACAAGTTCACGAAGTAGCCAAAGACGGTGTTGAAGTGTTTGATGGTCAAGCCGTTTTGCATTGGGTGTGCCCGAAAAGAGTACACAGCACGTAAGACTCCTTAACCGCCTTGTTCAATCAAACAAAGATTGCCCATCCGAATGCAAAGGAATTTATGTAAGCATGGTTCTCGTCTCATGAATTCCATACCCCCCGGCGCGGCCCGAATTGAGCCCGCCCACGGCCGCACATCCTCGTCCCCAGAAACCTCGAGATATGCTCTACTCCTCAGTGTAGCCGCCTTCTGCTGCCGGCGCACCCTCCTCACCACCCTCTTGCTGCTCTGACAACCGCTGCTGCTCTGCCGCCTGCTGGGCCGCGACAGCCTTCGCGCCGTAGTCCTGGGACATGGGCTGCACGACGGGTTGCTCCTCCTTGGGCTCGATGATGGTGACGGAGTCGGGCAGGGTCTTGGCCGGGCCGGCCTTGCCCTCGGGGTCTGCGCCGCGCATGATCTTGACCTTGATACCTAGCACACCCTGGCGGAGCAGGACGTGGCGGGTGGCGTGGTCAATGAAGTCCTTGGCGGGTTGACCGGAGTGGATCATGAAACCGTCCTACGATTTGTTAGCTTCGGGCACCAGGGCCTCGCCGGGGGAGTAGACGTACGGTGAACTTCATGCTCTTCGCGCGGGCAGCCCTCAGCTTACCCGAGACGACGACCTCGCAACCCTTGGCACCGCTCTCCATGATGAATCGCAGCACACCGTAGCATGCCCTTCGGACGGCCAGACCATTGAGCAGCTTGTAGCGGAGGGACTCGCACTGGGCGACGGCGGAGAGACCACGGTTCTGGACCTTGGCGGCGTACAGCGAGACGCTGTTCTCGGGGAACTTGAAGCGCTTCTGGATGAGCGAGGTGAGCTCACGGATGCGGCGACCCTGCTCGCCGAGGACCTCTTGTGTGTGGGTTGCGCGGATGATGATGTCGGTGACGGTGGGCGTGACGCGGACCTCGACGCCCGAGTAGCCCTCCTCGGCCAGCTCGCGCTGGAAGAACTCGTTGAGCTCGGCGTAGAAGACACCGTCTGCGCAAGGTTAGCCGCCTGTCAATATTCTAAACCATTCGACATGTAGCATTCCAGGACTCGGACCAATTGCGCTGGGCCAGTGTCAAAGGCCCAGTGCTGTCCAGTCCTCCCGCCATCTCCGCAAACACTGAAGAGGGTGTATCGTACCAGCAACGAACTTCCTTCGCTTAGAACTGCATCGCCGTCAGTATTGCCTCATGTGCAGGTCGCGGGCGGCGCTCACATAGCTCCCTGGGTGGCGGCCATCTTGATCGACTGCGAATTGGCGTTCTGAACTCCGGGGCTGGGGTTCAGGATACGGGAGCCGTGTTGTCGAGTGCGTGTGGGTTGTGGTCGGAAAGTCGATCGTCGCGCATTTCGAAGTGTCGCTAAGCGAGTGCGCGCCAAGCCCCCACTTCTAGCCACACCGCACTAGCCACACTTTTATCATCGATAGCCGGAGAGTGGCACCCCTCACTCAATGTGATGTTCATAATTCTCACATGAACACAGCACTCGCAAACGCCAGTGCCAAAGAATGCATATATTTTTCCAACTCCATGCGAGCCATGCTATCAAATAAACGCTACTATGCACAACACTCCCGCTCGTCTACACGCTCGTCTACATGTGCTCAATAGGATCTTCGGGGAGTAGTGGTTCAGGGTGCCTCTCCACACAGCTCTTCATCGGCGGCCTGATCAAATCGTTGAACAAAAATGTGCCGTACACAAGCAGCGCAAACCCGAGCACCTGCAACCACTTGAACGTCTCCCAGCCAAGGCCAAGAGATACGATCCAGATGAAGAGGGTACGGCAAGTGTCGATGGTGGAGCGGGACGTCGCCGAGACGGTGCGCGTCACACTGAGGCCAAAGAAGTTGAAGCCGCTGTCGTCGTTAGCATTCGCGTGTTGGAAATCCCGGCTGGAGTGAACTTACCCAATGCTGACCATGATGAGAAGGGAGCTGACAGCGATGGCGGGGAAGTGCGTCATCTGGTACAATCCCTCTCGCGCGTTGAAGTATCCGGTCCCGATGGCGAAGTGCAGGATGACCATGACGATGAGCGTGACAGAAAAGCCAAACACTCCTTCCCAACCAACGACTTTGATCGGCTCCATAGAGTACTTCTCCATGATACGTTCCTCGAAAACGAACTGGGTAGCCGTAAAGATCTGAGCGCCCGCAATGAGCAGAACGCCGATGATGGTCATGGCAGCCTGGCTGGGTGCTGTCATGGTAGTTTCCTCCCTCATGAGAATGCTCCGCGCAGTCTCCGCCAGCGCCTGGTGGCCTGGTGTCGCCTTGTCGTCCCTAGTGATAGCTCCCGCCAGTCCAACGATGGCAACGCCGAAGACGACCACGAACAGCGAGAACCACTTGTAGAGCCCCATATGTCTCTTCAAGAACCACACACTGAATAGACCGACAAAGAGCACCAGTGCTCCTCTTGTCATCTGGTATATACTCGCGGCCACGAACAGCAGTCCGACGTTCATAAGGGTTGTGCCCGCAATATCACAGCAAGCCGGTAGCGCAAGGAGCAGTACGTTCTTGCCTTCGAGCGGAACCCTTCCCTCTTCATCCATATGCGCAGGCTTCAGCGGGTTTGCGACAGCTGTAGTATCGCTTTCGTCGGATAGAGCCGGCGTGGCCGACCCATCGTCTTGCGCATCCAAATCTTCGATCGTTTCGTAACCCGCGCGGTGGGCTTTGACGCGCTGAACAGCCGAGTAGGCGCCGATAACGAGCCAGCAGCCCATCTCGCCGATGAACATTTGCAACGTCTGGAGGACGGGCTGTTCGAAGTGGCCGCGGTACTTCTTGGACGGGGCATCGCAGTTCTTGACGCATTGCATGTCCTACATGGCTGCGGTTAGCGGGGAGCTTCATTTGACAGTTCGGAGGCGAAAGACGTGCTTGAAACTTTGTCAGGAGCGTATTACACACTCCCGTCACCAGCATCATAGCCACAAGGAACGGAACGACTGCTTTGACCGCCATGGTGGTGGTGCCTGAGCTCAGAGGTACGGTGGTTGGGCCTTATCGGGCGGCTGAAGGTACGGCGTCAAGCAAGGAACGAGAGGCAACACCAGTCCTGGGCGCGAGTGATTGATATCTAGAATCTGAAGAGATGAAAGGAAGAGAGAAGGCAGCTTATGCCGCAGCAGATGTTGTTGACTTGGATGCAGCAGGCATTGCGTGGCTGGTGACCGACGGAGCTTGGACGGCGTCACATGGAGATACGATCAGATACGTACCCCAGACGCACTAGTGAGGTGGGTCGCGAAGTCGGCGGACCACGGTCGTCTGGAAAGACTTTGGATATCTGCCTGACCTCGCTTCGTCCTTTTCTTGCAAGCTATGCATGTACGTTCGTCATCTCGTGGTAACAGAGTAACTCCTTCGTCTTTTGCCTTCATGTAAAGCTTAAGCCGGACCAAGACATCCGTGCTTCAGCCTCTTATCAACGCTAGCTTTGGTCATACCTCCAAGTCACGAGCGCATCACCACCTCACATTTGAAGGCCGAGTTCAACTGTCTGAATGGGTTCCTACTCGCTACACGCATTCTGCTGCGCACCAAGAGCCACAAATACCGCCACAATTGCGCCAGCCCGGCTGACGCTATACTCTCAACCCTTTACACATGTCCTTGAACCGCCACAGGTCTGCCCCTAGCTCCCCTCCAGAATTCAAAGATTACTAATGCTGTAGTGGAACTGTGGACAGGTGTGGACAGGAAAATCAAGAACCAAATCCTAGCGAACGCCATCCTCTCTTGCGCTCGTAAAATGAAGGCAACCAAACAAAGACTAACAAAAAACAAACATCAAAGGAAAACCGACCGGTCGCCTATAGGAAAGGAATGGCGCCGGTATGTGTAAAAGGTGCACATGCATGAAGAAGGGATATCAGCAGACCGCTATACGCTATCAGCTCAAAAATCGGACGAGAAATAGGAGATGTGACGGCAACCGCCTGCATGTTGGGTACCCAGGCATAAAAGAGATACCACTCCTGTACGATAGTGGTTGCGCTGTGGAATGAAACAAAACGGGTATACGTGAAGAAACGCTACATGACAATGCAGCAGCAGCCTTTTTTTTCCTTCTCCTCCGGCTCGGCTGGAGGTTCCGGGATACGAGTGGTCTTGAGGGGTTTGGAGGAGATACTCGGCGCGAGATGGCGTTCCGAGTTGCGTGATGGAACACGCGGACTTTGCGGAATAGTCGGTGTAAGTTTGTAACCGCCCTGCTCCAGCGTAGGAGATCTGACGCTGGTATCGCCACGTTCTGTCGGAGCTTTCGTCGGGCTGGGAAGTGGCCATGTTTGGTCTTCTTGTGCTTGTTGTATGTCTATCGGTTGAATCTGTGAGGCACGTCTGTCCTTGAAGCCGTCGGTGTTCAGCATGTTGAAGTCCTTGTCGTAGATGGAGGCCACCCTGCCTTCAGTCTCCCATTGCTCTTGCTGCATCCGCTTGGCGTGCGTGGGGATGATTTGCTCTTCCGGTGGAAGTCTGGGATCCGGTTTATACATTGTTGCAATCCAGGGGGCCTCGCCTTCGGGTCGATGGCTCGTGCCTGGCCGAGATATAGAACCTCCGCTGGTTCCTGGTCGCTTTATAGGTGACGTTGCAGAGGTTACTCGCGATTTGGCTCCAGCCTTCTGCGCGCTGGCCTTCCGACCACCCGACGCCGGCGTGAGTTTACCGGGAGTCTTTGCTTTTGGTGGAGATCCGGACGTAGGCGACTTGGGCGTGCCGAAATTGCCTTTCCTAGAACTCCGCTGCGCCTCATCCCATGCCGCTGGATCGTCGAGCAGAATCTGGCTGGAAACGCTGCCGCTCCTCACCCGGGCTCCATTCGTCGCAATGGCATCGAAGTCCCAATTGCCGCTGCCGTTTCTAGATCTGGGAAGCGGATGGTCTCGCTCAACGAAGGTATTAGGTACTGGGAGAGGGCTAGTCTTTGCCACTGGTATTCTGGATGTGCTCGGCCTGATGATGTGGGTGTTTCGTGCCGCGTACTGCTCCCTCTCGGCTGCAATCTCTTCTGGCGTACGGAGGTCTCCCCATGACGGGCGGCCTTGGTGTGTCTCTTCGTCTTCCATCTCCGATGGTATAGGTGAAATGAAGCGGCGATTGTCAACGCGATCGTCTCCGTTGGGAGAAGACTCGGTGGCTTCGGAGTTTGTTCGATCCCGCGAAGCGCGGCGAGCGCCGTGAGACCTGCTGTTTGACCGGCTTGAACGTCCGACCCTGAAGCCAGCCTCCTCCATTTCCCGAATCTCGATCTCTTTCAGCTTGTCTCGATGTATCCATTTGTTCTGGTCCTTTTCCACTACGGCCGGACCCGACTTTTTCGCCCCTTTCTTTGGGCCCTGGCCCTTGCCCTTTGCAACCGTTCCATTCCTACCATCGGGTGTCTTGTAGTACTCCAAGGTACTGTCTGGGTCACTGGCGTTCGCACCGTTTTCACCGCTTCCGGTCCTGCTCAGCTCCTGGACCGGGTTCGGGGTGAGAGGCCCATGCTCTTCATCGTAGTAGAGTGCTTGTGAGTCCCAGGGAACAGAGCGGGGCGTCTTCGACGCGCCGTTGGGTTGGGCAGCCAGGGGTTGGCGTGGTGAGTAGGCGTGGGCAGAGGCTATGTCGTCGGACATGAAAGGCTCGTAGTCTGGGTAGGTGTTCTTCTGCACGGCAAGAGGTCAGTACTGTTATGAGTTGACAGTGAATTCAGATGACGGTGGGTGCGAGTCAAACTAGCCTGGCGCTACGAGCGGGCGGTTGTCAGAGTTTCCGTAGCGCTGCATCGTGACGCCAAATGGCATGTGACGCATCTTCCTCCTGCTTCAAGACTTTGCGGACAAGCCTCAGTCGGTTCCACACATCTCTGATCGCAGGATGACGAATCGCATTATCAAGGTTGTACATACCGCAGAGTCCATCGGTACAGCGAAATCCCACGATCCTTTTCCGCCCGGGGGTGTCGGTTGGCGGACTGGTGCTGGCGACGGGTGAGGGGCTGCGACGGCCATGTGCGGTGCTGCCAGGCGTGTGCGTATGGGTCGATATGCGCCGGAAGGTCCTTGGGGTATGCGCGGTGGACGCTGGGGTGGGCCGTGGAGATGTGGTGAATGTTCCACAGACGAAGCCGGGAGAGAAGGGGCGCGGCGCGGAAGGCACGTTGGCGGTCCTGTGCGCGAGACGTGGTGGTAGCTTGAGCACGAGACAATGCACTCTGGCCTCCGGGCTGCGCGACAATGGCTACCTCAGCGATTCCATGGACGGGCGTCGAGAGCGGCGGCGGATATGGGGTCGGAAGTAAGGAGGGGGCGGGCAGTCTGCGCATGCGACGTCCCTGCAGCTCGGTAGCCGGGACAATTAAGAAAGGTAGGCAGCGGGAAAGGCCAGAAAGAAGACAAAAGAATGGTCGGAGTAGGGGGACACGGGCTGCCGTCGTCCAGCACGCTCGACCGAAAAAGCTGATGAGATTCACGAGACTCAACGGGCGTCAGAACGGGCGCGGGCGGGCTGCTCGAGCTTCTTGGGGGGCAGAGAGAGCACGATGCGCCCCCGACGGCGAGCGTGCTGTGATTGGCCCTTGGCTCAATTTTCCAGAAAGCGCGCCCGGGCCCTCCTCCCTAATGCGACCCCAGTCAAGCTGCGCTGCACCTTGCGGACGTCCACGCCAAAAGGAGCTGCGCATCTGGACCACCGTCGCGATGTTTGGTCGTCGGACACGGCCCGGGTAAACGCGACGAGACCAAACATTCACGCTGTGCCCGTGTTTTCGGGCTCTCGCGCTCTGTCGCTTATCTCGTGGCACTTCTTCCCAATGGAGATCATATCAACATCAATATTGTGCACGGGAGCGGCATGCTGCACAACTCCAGCACAAGACGCGTCTCAGCGAATGGAGCCTTCTGATCGGCGTCTGCGTGAAGTACCACAAGGCTTGCATGCCGAGTATCTGAATCGTCTACCACCCGAAAGTCTCCTCGTGATAGTACACCTCGTGACCCTGCATCACCCACTGCTCCACGCTTGCACTCAGCTTCCTCGTCAATCGTTTGGGACCGCAAGCAACAACTGCAACTCTGCTCCCCTTACTGAACACTTCGTCTACAACTGCGCCAATTTTCGGTCTACCAGCCCTCAACACCATGCCCTTCCTAGACTTCTGTACCTCCTCTTCTGCGGAGAGCAACTGGTCGCTCTCTGCAAGCTCAAAACCCTCGCCACTTTCGTCCATGTGCACAGTAGCACCCCCACCACGCGTCACGAAGACTTCAACAGGAGCAGAGTCGTGCAATGGAGATTCGGATCCCGAGCCTTCCTCGTCCGTGGCGTTGGGAAACGCCCATTGTGTATCGGCGAGCTTTTGCACAGCCCATATGAATCGTATCTGAGGGTGACCCGCATGGTCGGGATCGTGAAAGTCGATGATGCTGCGATACACTGGCATGACAAAGGTTGCGCCAACCCCGCCGGCTACCAAGAGCACCTTGTCGAAGAGCGAAAAGTCGGGAAAGTGTGTCGAGGCACCATAAGGCCCTTCGAGAAGTAGGGGTACGTCCTGCATCTCATCTGCGAGGGACTGCGCTAGCTTCGCGAGCTTCTTCGTGTTGCCGTGGAGTGTCCTTGCCACGAGAAGTAGCTCCTGGTCTTTGACGGGTAACGAGGCAATAGTGAAGGGGTTGAAGCACCCATAAAGTGCAACGACCTTGTTCCTCATGGCCTCAGGGTACAGATCTCGGGCCGGCTGACCAAGGTATATGTGCTGGCCAGGCTGCCATGCGAGCGCCGACTTCACCGAGGTCAAAGGTATGCGGATTTGCACGAGATCAGTCCCGGGCAGTAGCTTGATAGTCCCCGAGTAGGTCTTCGTGCACGTTGCGCGGAGCAGCCAGTTGAGAGAATTGACCGCAATAATTTCCCATACGTACACCCTGATGTGGTGGACGTGCAGGTACAGTGGGACGGTGATTGCGATTGCAATCGCGATGTGGATTCGGTAGAAAGCCTTATAATTCCACCCGCGAATCCGTCCTAGGGCAGTCGTGCTGATAGCGGAGAACAAAGCAAAGCTGATGACACCGAAGATGACGTCTTTATCTCTAATTCGCTTTGCAAGAAATCCGGATTGGATAAAGAAGTTGAGGTAGAAAACTCCATGTAAAGCGAATAGGATCAATACGATGCGGCCGAGAATCTGATGAGACATCTTCAAATCTTCGTGTGATAGCCGAGTAACCCATTGTAGGGGAGAATATGGGGACCGCACAGCAAGGAGATAGTGGAAGGGAAGTTGCGAGGCACCGATTGCACCGAACCGCTTGGTCAGATGAAGGTAATCTGTCTACTGTCAGTCAGTCCAGTGAGTATAACTCAAGGGCCATTACCATCCCCAGTATTGATGATGCACAGATACAGAAGCCAGGTCGTCCAGATACCAGCTCCCAACCATTCTCCTCTAGTCCCACAACTGTGGATCACATCTTTTTTCATCCACCACACCGACTGGTCGCGATACTGTCTCGCTTTCGAAAACCATGGCTCTTTCCCGTCTGGCTGCTTGTTGAATGACGGAGACCGCGGCCGCCCGTTGTTGCGTCCGAATCTCGCGACATTGGCAAAGAACAAGCGAAGTAGGCATGATGCGGGAATGATCAAGACCGACAGTTGGGCGACAAAGGCGTAGTGATTGAGCAGCGATCTCCGCTGGCTTTTCTGACTGTCGTCTAGAGTGACGAAATCGTATCCGAATACCATATTGGGCTTGTCGATCACGTGCGGGGATTGGCGTATATGTTTCGTGTTCCGGAGTGGCACTTCTCAGTAGATATATCACCGCTGTTCTTGAGCGGCCGACTTGTTATTAAGAAGGGAGGACGCCTGAAGGTGCAACCCCGGTCAGATGCTGACAAGCACGAAACCTCGCGTAGCTCTTGAAGCTGATAACGCGCTGGCTGATGTGTCCTGGTTCACGGAAACACGACGCAGATGTCGAGAAAGCCAAAGGTTCTTAGTGGGACTCAGGCGAATCGCTCCATCCGATGATTATAAGGTCCCAGTTGAGAGGTAAAAGTTGCGACGTAAACGATAACCGTCGCGGGGTCTAAAATGAGACAAGACGTACTGAAACCGCTCTGGATAGGCTTTGCGAGGTGAATTTTCTAGAGACTGACCGTGAAGAGAGCTGCCATTGCTGACGGATCAGGGCGCGAGAGTCGGGCTACTTGATACACGAGGTTCCTTGCGATGGGCGACAATACGATCTAGCGCGATTCCGAAACCGGCAAGTGCCCTGGTGCCCCTCGTGCCCCTCTTGGACCCTGCATAGCTGTGCCTGACCTTCACAACAAATCACTTTCTCGCCCGCTTTACAGTCTGATAGCACTCCACTTCGATTACACATTGGACATCTCGCGAACAGTAATGGCTACCGCTTCCAACAACAACAACAGGATTCCGCTCTGGCTCGATTGCGTGTGTGAATAAGCCAATCCTACGTCACTGATCTTGCTGACACAAACTGAGGATCCGGGACACGATGCAAGTCTCACCGAAGAGCAGTTGCCAAAGACCAGTACTCATGTGAACTTCAGGATGCCTACGCTCTCCTCCTCGCCGCTCACGACCCGCGCGTTGAACTTCTCGGCGTTAGCACCGTCCACGGCAATGCCTCGCTCGATCAAACCATATACAATGCTCGAGGAATGCTTGAGGCTATCGGGAAACGCGATGTCAAGGTCTATGCCGGTGCTGCGAAGCCAATCGTGCGCGACGCAGTACATGCCGTCGATATTCATGGTAATTGGAGCGAACGGGACTTTCAGCAATAGACTGATTGGGGCCAGGCGAAAGCGGATTAGACGGCGTGACACTGCTTCCGCAGCCCGTCGCACCGCCTATAACGGGTGTCGATTGCCTAGAGGCCATGTACAAGGCCTTGATCGCCACGAAGAAACAGACCGCGTGGCTGGTGGCTACCGGTACACTTACCAACGTCGCGTTGCTCTTCCAGAAGTACACAGACTTGGCTGAGCACATCAAGGGCCTCAGTATCATGGGTGGTGCCATTGGCGGCAAGTTTACGGATGCGCCAATGGGAAAGGTCAAGGGAGAAGGCGAGCGATTCGGCAATTGGACAGGTACGAAGACAGCTACCGACTTGTACAGCATGCGTGTTACTGACGTGTTCCGTTAGCTTATGCAGAGTTCAACGTGCGTAACAATCTTTTACTGCCCTGAAAAAATCGCTAACACGAACTAGATCTACGTAAGACAGCCCGCAATGCTCGCGGCAAGAGACTCACCGTAACAGTGCGACCCCGAGGCATCCCACTTCCTCTTTTCCCACCCGATTCTCAGGTCCAAGACGACCCTAATACCGCTCGATTTGAGTCACCAGGTCCTCGGCACAAAAGCGATTCGGCACACGCAGCTCTATGGCTCTGACCAGCCTCTCGATCCCTCAACGGCAGATGCGACGCGGACGCCTTCTCCCGTGCGCGCGCTGTTCACTCAAATCATGTCTTTCTTCGCCGGAACATATGCTGAAGTTTTTTCCATCACCGAAGGACCTCCGTTACATGACCCTCTTGCAGTATCCGCAGCAATTGATCCCAGCATTTTTGATGACAAGGGCGGCGAGCGATTCAACGTAGAGATCGTTACCGAGGGCGTTCATTCTGACGACCAAAAGAACGTGGGCGAGCTGGGGAGGACAAAGGCCACTAAGTTGTCGCCCGGAGAGGGTGGATGTAGGATTCCACGAGGTGTCAATCTAGAAGAATTCTGGGGGAGCATTGAGAGCTGTCTTAAGCGTGCTGACAAGGCTAGTCCGATGTCGAAGATATCTCGCGAAGAATTGGTCAAACACGGCGTATTTGCTGGATTAGAATAGTCGCGGCGAGAAGGGTGGCTGGAGACTTGACCTGATTCCAAGAACCGGACGGACGGAGTCCAGCAGTAATTACATCGCCAAGGTCGTCTTGCTGCTCGAAATTCTGCGCAAGTGAAGTGGTCTTCAGATTCGCCTCATTTAGCCTATTCACTGTCGTCCAGTTCCCGCAGCCAAGACATCGCGGCTCGGCCTCAATTTCGACCCGGCCACAAAACGAACGTTGCGTGGATAGGTGGAGAAATGGTTGCGGGGTACTTCTCGTGACCTATTGGCGCCTTGGAGTTATCGAGATTGTTCAACCCAGTTGACCTAGATTCTGTTCCGAGGGTGCTACAGGCAAGACGCAATGCTTCTCAAACTCCACCTCGTTGTTTCGGAAGAGTACCCATGCGCGATACTCCATATGACATACGAGGCACGACTGCATCGATATCAATGATCCCCATCACCCTGGCCATATTCATCAAGCATCATCTGCAAACATGCTAACATCGGATACTAGAAGTAGTTAGTCGCTGCAGGCTATGCCATTAACCCCCGGCAAGAACTTCTTGTACCTGACTTTACCCGCGACGATCTGAAGCTCCTCCGTCTCCCTAGACGGCTCGCCACTGGGGTTTGCATGTTCGACATGAGTACTACCCGGGTTAATCTAATGTGCGTGGTTCTAGAAAGGCACGCGCCGGGTGGCTGGGCCTGTTTCCCATCATGACGGCAAGGATAGCTGCGCGTAAGAGCCGAAGAGGTATATATCATAGGGAGCTCAGCCTGCGTCAACTTTCGAACGTACAGCAGGTTCCGCTGGACTGTAAGTGGGACTTGATCAACGCTATTCAACCGTCCGAAGTCCTGTGACTTCGTAACGTCTTCCATCATGAAGCTCACCGTCGCGCTTGCCCTCCTTCCTCTCGTTTCCGCCGTCCCGGCCAACAAGCCCAAACCGAAGCCGGCCCCGCTCAAATATCCCGGCCTGGACGTCCTCGCAAAGCGCGTTGGACTTCTTTACTTCGGCACCGCCGTCGACAATGTTGTTCTGGACAACTCCCAATACGTCTCCATCGCGCGCAACCGCTCCGAGTTCGGCCAAGCAACGCCCGCGAACGGCCAGAAATGGATGTACATCGAGCCCAAACAGAACGTTTTCAATTACAGCATGGGCGATGTTATTATCAAGCCGGCCATTAAGGCGGGCCAGATGCGCCGCTGCCACGCCTTTGTCTGGCATAACCAGCTGCCTGAGTGGTTAGAGAAGGGCAACTGGACGAAGCCGGCCCTGACGAAAGTGCTGGAGAACCATATCAAGAACGAGGCAAGGCATTACTATGATCAGTGCTATGCCTGGGATGTGGTCAACGAGGCCTTTGAAGACAACGGCACATTGAGGGATACTATTTTCTTGAGGGTGCTTGGGAAGGAGTACATTGAGCTTGCGTTCAAGTTTGCGAGGAGATACACGAGCCCGAGAACTAGACTCTACTACAACGACTATGGTATCGAGAGGGTGAACAACAAGAGCATAGCGGTAGCTGCAATGGGTGAGTACCTCGATTGGCGTGAGGAGCCATTTATTCAGACACAAGCTGATTCTCTATAGTCAAGGACTTCGTGAAGCGCGACATTCCCATCGATGGAGTGGGTTTACAAGCTCACTTCACGGTCGGCCGCGCACCTACGTACGACGACGTCAAAGCTACCCTGTATGTACACTTCACCACCCTACACCGTCAGCCTACTAATTCCTCACCAGCAACCTCTTCATCAAGGAGAAAGTCGAAACCGCCTTGACCGAGCTTGACGTCCGTCTAGCACTTCCTGACTCGCCCGAGAAGACAGCTGAGCAGGCGAAAATCTACGCCGACACCGTCAAGGCTTGCGTTGATGTTGACGACTGCGTCGGCGTAACCGTGTGGGATTTCTGGGACCCCGTGAGCTGGGTGCCTGATACGTTCCCTGGTAAGTGACATCCAGTTACCTGTCTTTTGGTGGCCGTGCTGACATGTATATCCTTCTAGGTAACGGCAATGCTTGCTTGCTTACTGCGAATTTCACGAGGAAGCCAGCATACTATGCGATCTCAGACATGTTCCACTCATACGACTAGGCTGGTGTCAGTGAGTATGAGAATAGCTAGGGGAGATGGTATGGGTTGGGTTGCAAGATGGCACGTTCGTTGAGGAATCTTCTGATCCGTGGTTCGACGCGCCGTCAATCTCGGGCACTTCAAGCCTCACTTGTCCACACCTCACAACAATACCATTTTCAAAAAGAATCAGAGAATACATTTGGCAGCCCGTTTAGTGGCACACAAGATGAATCTTATGCAGTCTTTCACTGGCGTGCTTCGCTTCGTTGCCCATCTTATCTGCACCAAATCTCCACGTGTGTGCTTGTACTGCAACCGCAAGGCCTACAGCTGAGGAGCGCGAAGATGGTTTTGCAAACAACGACGATGTCGAATCTGCAGGCTGGAGATGCCTATTCGAAGAAAGAGTTGGACGCTGGCATATCGACGCGGTACGTGTACACTTTCGAGTTACCTCCGCGACCTGCGAGGTCCGCCCCTGAGATCTCGGAGGAGAGGACCAGACGGCGTCTACATACCCTACGCATACAAAGAAGCACACTGCGCAACTATCGAACAAGGAGCCATGCGAAATCTCAGCGTGTACGCTTGTCTGTTCGCGAGCACCGCGCGCGATCTCGGAGAAGTGTTCAAACGAAGACGACTCGCATGTCCCAAAGCCTGAAGAGCAAGGTCCATAAGAGGAACATACAGTTCAAAACTGATTCTGAAAATTGGGCCATATTGCCTCATGCTCCGGGGTCCGCGAGGAGGCGACACTCCTTTCCTCGATATGAAGAGCCTCCTCCCCGTGCTCTCTCTCCGGATCCAAAGGCGCGCAATACTCCCTCGGATTTCTCGAGACATCGCACAAGGGAGAGGATCAGACCCAAGCCCAGTCGCATACCGCGTTGTACTTTTTCGGCTGCGGTCAGAACACCTCTGAGGGATCAGCTTAGATTTCAGGGCAGTCGTATCCCGCGGTATACAAAATGGCCCCGACGCACACCCTCCATAGCTCCGGGACCTTCACCTCTATCGCCTGACTTCAAAGACGCCTCACCAAAGTACATGCGTCTCACATCTAAGTTCCAACACATCCGATATTCAAACCCCCTACTCGCATCTATCCCAGAATATTTCCCATCGCCATCAACCTCCCACCGCGAGACGCACCACAGAGCTCACCACCGCCCACGACCAAGACCCAAAGCCTTATCCCAGCGAAGCCACGCACCTCAATCTTCTCGCCACCTCTGCTACACACACAACGTACATGACGCCCCCTACACCTACAACCTCAATACGCCCGTTGCAAGATGGCCACAGAAGTGGCGCCGAAACTTCGTCATTTCCTGGATCCTGGACGACCTTCCGGAGTACCTGCAGCCGCGCGGCACCTTGGAAAAGGTGCGCAGAACCTGGGACAAATCGTCGCGTCCCGCAAGCCGGCCGACGCCGTCGTGGAGCTGGCGATGGGATAACAAATGGGAGGGAGACTGGAGGATGAGGATGAGGGTGAAGAGAGAGAAGTTTAGCGAGAAAGTGGATCTGGTGGTTGATGTGATGGAAGGGAAGTGCGAGAAGGTGAAGGTAGCGAATAGGAAAGGGAGGGGCTGCTATGTGGTGCATGAGAATAAGGGGAAAAAGAAAGAGGAAAATGCATGGAGGAAATGGTGCGAGGCGTGTGGGATGCTGCATAGCTTGAGCGACTTTACTGAGGGGGAAGTTGGAAAAGCCGCGCAGCATCGGAGATGCAAAGGTCGGACCGCAAGGCTCGATGTTTGCCAGCACTGGAGCACGGACTGGGACGAGTTACGAGAAAACCTTCCCGACCCCGGAGACAAGATGTACTGTGAAGGGGGCCACCATGGTAACATTCCACCCGTGTCTGAAGACCCCCGTGACGAATTAACACTCATCCGCGACTCCTCCAACGAAGTCATCCTCCGCAAGAAACTGGTCCTCGCACACTGCCCCAGCTTTGCAAAGCACTATCCACCCCTGTTGCTCCAAAGACGACTAGAGCAACTTCAACAACCGCTCTGTCCGCACATGTACATGGACATTCACGGGTATCAAACGCATCTAGACACTCTAGGCTGCAAGTCCCAGCGCAACTATGGGAGACTCTGTGAATGTTGTGGAGGCGTACACAAGTGTCCCGATCCGCGGTGTGAGACGGAGTGGTGGGTTTCTCGGAGGAAGGAGGAGAGGCACGATAGTGTGACTGATCTAGGTAGTGAGAGGGTTGATGAGATGGTGCTTGAAGTGGAGAGGAGGTTGGGCAAGATGAGCGATGAATGGGGTGTTGATGGAGTGGTGGGAGAGAGGTGGTGTGTTCAGGTTGTTGGCGGGTGAGGAGAAGATGGTAGGAGACGGCACTGGAGATTCAGGAATGAAGATTGGGTAGCTGGATGGAGGATTCTGGGACATTAATGCCCTAGTATAGCGTTCAATCTGGATGAGAATAGCCATCCAAATGTCGACCGATCATACATCGTGTGGTGCAGAGCCCGAGTGACCCGCGAAGTGAAAGATATCAAGTTATGTGGGCTACGGCTCCGAGCAACCTTCACTCACTACCAGCACCTCCACCTCCGCACAGTATATATATTTATTATCAGCCTGAAATACCATAAAACAAACAAGGGCCGGTGGTGTATCGGTAAACATACTCGACTGTCTCTTGCAATTGGGACAAACCTCACCCGCCACCGCCGACGCCGACCACCGCCAACCAAAAAAAAAAAAAAAATTAAAAATCTG